>OLGB01000004.1_pt1 | contig 283516 bp, 281 predicted proteins | sample 1605691 | NCBI WGS metagenome assembly OLGB01 (sample SAMEA3888925, study PRJEB22519) | human gut metagenome | biome: human gut; feature: human-associated habitat; material: faeces | place: Denmark | collected 2010 | reverse complement strand
AATACTTTTAAAATATTTTAACTGGCATAATATTTCAAAAATATATTTGTAATATTACTTTTATTTAGTATAACATGTGGAATTATTAAACCAGTATTTTCTTTTTCAGGAGAAGGAAATGCCAATTGGACAGGGGGGCAATATGATTCATTTATAAAAACTACTGAAAGTATATCATACAACAGAGGAATATTGATAAGAAAGTTAACAAATAAAGATACAGGAGAAAAAATAACAGTATTTTGTGCAGAACACAAAGAGGATTTTGCTGTTGGAACAGTATATAATGGAGATTATTATAAGCCGACAGACGAAAAATTGAAAAAAGCTTGTAAAATAGCATATTTCGGATGGTATAATAAATATGGAGATTTAGTAGTAGACATAGGCATACAGGCACAAGATAAATATTATATAAGATTAGATTATGTATTTACACAACAATATATCTGGGAAGCTTTAGGGCAAAGTAGTGCTAATTTTTTAGATGAAAATATACAAAGGCAATATAATTTATTTAAAGTTAAGATAAATGAAAAAATAGCTAATATGGAGAAAAGACCAAGTTTTAGTAATACAACAGTCGAATTAGAGGCCGGAAACTCAAAAGTAATAACAGATACAAATGGAGTTTTAAAAGATTACTCTAGTATTGAGAAAGTAATTAATAACATCAAATTTACACATATTAAGGGTGAAAATACACTAAATATAACAGTATCGGATGATTGCAAAATAGAATCTTTAAAAATATCAGAAGAAACAATGAAATCTTGGGGTATGATTAAAGAAGAATCAAAAAATTATGATACAACTATTTATTTTTCTTTCAGTAAAGGAGTGCAAAATCAATTATATTCTATGCACTACAATAATCCCATAGGACTAAGTATAAATGTTAAAGTGAATCTAGTTGGTAAGTTAGAATTAACAAAACTAAATTCAAATGGAGATTTAATAGATGGTTCTATATTTAGAATAACAGGACCAAATAATTTTAGTAAGGAAGTAACTGTAACGAATGGAAAAATATATCTTGAAGGACTAAAAAAAGGTATATATACAATAAAAGAGATACATGCTACAGATGGTTATTTAATAAATACAAATTTATATAATGTTATAGTAGAACAAAATGAAATAACAAAGCAAACAATTACAAACGAAGAACCTAAAGGAAGCATTAGCATTATAAAAGAAGACTCTAAAACAGGTTCTAAAGCTCAAGGTGATGCAAGCTTAGAAAATGCAGTTTATAAAATTTATGCAAATGAAGATATTTATAATGTGGCTAAAACCAAGAGATATTATTATAAAGGTGAAATAGTTCGGAACTTCTGTTACCGATAAAAATGGTAAAACAGAAGATATTACTAATTTGCCACTCGGAAAATATATTGTAAAAGAAGAAAAACAACCAATTGGATATTTATTAGATACAAAAGAATATGAAGTGAATTTGAAATATAAAAATCAAAAAGAGCAGATTGTTACAGGAGTTGTTACTAGTAAAGAAGAAGTAAAACAAATGAAACTCCATATATATAAAGAAAGTGTGAATGATGTTTCTGGAATAATACCAGGACTAGAAGGAGTAGAGTTTACAATAAAACTAAAATCGGATGTTGAAAAGGCATTAAATGCAGGATATTCTTATGTTGAAATATGGAATGGAATTAATGAAGATGGAAAATATGTTAAAATAGATAAAAAAAGAGCTTTAAAAGCACAAGAAATAGCAAAAACGTATGAAACAATAAAAACAGATAGCGAAGGAAATGCGTATACAGAAAAAAAATTGCCATATGGAAAATATATTGTAAAAGAAACAAAGGTGCCAAAAGATTATGAAATATCAAGTGATTTTTGCTTTTCTATCACACAAGATGAAAGTGAAGTAGAAGAAATTGGTAAGAAGGTAAAAAGATTAGTAGTAAATAACAAACCTTTAAAAACTTATATAAAATTAATAAAAAAAGATGCCCAAACAGGTAAAACAGTTACTTTATCAAGTAGTACTTTTGAAATAAAAGCATGTGAAGATATTTATGATAGAGAAAATAAAAAGGTAATTTATAAAAAAGGGGAAAAAATAAAACAAAAAATAGGTGCAACTGAATTTACTTCATTTACTACAAATGCTGATAATATTGTTATTCCAGATAAAAGTTATCATAATGCAAATGACGAAAAAGGAACAGTTGTAACTCCATTAATGTTACCAGTTGGAAATTATGAAATAACTGAAATAAAAGCACCAGATGGTTTTATAAATTCACAAAAATCGATTTCGTTTAAAATTGATGGCATAAAAGATTATGATAAAGATAATGAAGGAGATTATGTAAAAATTATTGAAATTAAAAATGAAAAGCCAACAGGAACATTAATTTTAAACAAATATATAGTATTAAGGGAAAATGTTGATAAATCAATTTTAAATAATTATGATTTTAGTAAAATTTGTTTTAGTTTAATAGCAAAAGAAAATATTATAGATATGTCAGATGGAAGTATTCTGTATAAAAAAGGAAAAGAAGTTACAAGATGCAATTTAGATAAAAGTGGAAATTTAAAAATCTCTAATCTTCCAATGGGAATTTATGAGATTAAAGAAGTTACAACAATAGATGGACTTGTATTAAGTGATTTAAAATATGAAGTTAATTTTAAACAAAAAGACTTTACAACTCAAATATACGAAGAAGTGAGACATATAAAAAACGAAACTACTATTGTAGAGTTTTCAAAAAAAGATATAACAGGGCAAGAAGAATTAGAAGGTGCTAAACTTACAATTACAGATGAATATAATAATATTATAGACAGTTGGATTTCAGGCAAAAAAACTCATAAAATAGAGGGGTTAGTAGCGAAAAGGACTTATGTTTTAAAAGAAGAAGCAGCACCATATGGATATAAAATTAGTAATGACATTAAATTTGTTGTAAATAACACTAGTGAGGTTCAAATAGTAGAAATGAGAGATGAACCAATTTTATATAAAATTCAAGTTGAAAAAATAGACAAGGAGACACAACTTTCCATAAAATCAAAAAAATTTTGTTTTGGAATATATGAAGACAAAGAATGTAAAAAAATAATTAATAAAGTGATGGCAAATGAGATTGACGGAACGGTTTTATTTGAAAATTTAAAATATGGTACATATTACATAAAAGAATTAGAAGCACCAACAGGATATGGCCTATCAAGAGAAATAGTGAAAGTTGAAATAAATGATAAAGGTGTTTATGCTAATGAAAAGCAATTAAATGAAGAAAGTGGAGTGTATAGTTTTAAATATTATAATTCCATTTTACCAGTTGTACAGACAAGTGATGATAGTAATTTAAAATTATGGATATTCTTATTTATAGGTTCAACTACAATAATTGGGTTAAATATGTTAAAATTAATTATAGAAAAACGAGGTAAATTAAAAAATAAATAAAAAGACTTTTTAAGTCTTTTGGTTTTTGGCGGAGTGAGTGGGATTCGAACCCACGGTACCCGGTTAAGGGTATAACTGATTTCGAGTCAGCCTCGTTATGACCACTTCGATACCGCTCCATAATACAATTATCACATGGATAAATGACGTTTATCATCGAAAAATTCATCCATTAATTGTTGACATTCACTTTGGCAAACTCCGCGGATTACTGAAACCGCATGGTTAAAGGGATTTTGCACAATACGAAATTTGGAATCAATTCCTCCATACCACGGATTGGGTGCACCATAGATAATCGAGGAAAGATGAGCATTTACCGCTGCTCCGGCACACATTGGACATGGCTCTATGGTAACATAAAGGCTACATCCAGTCAAACGCCAGTTTCCTAATATCGCAGAAGCTTTTTTTATGGCAAGTATCTCTGCATGGGCAGTGGGATCGCTCCTGTTTTCACATTGATTGTGCGCAGCAGCAATCACAGAGTCATGCAAAACTATTATGGCACCGATAGGGATTTCTCTGGAAGTGAGAGCCTTTTTTGCTTCCTGCATCGCTAAGGACATATAATCATAGTGGTTCATCTGAGACCTCTTTGGAGAATATATTTGGAATATATTCAGTATACTATATGTGAGTTAAAGATTTACGGTAGAAAAAAATGTATGTACAGTATAAAATGAAAGAGAGTTAAAAGTTTGAATTCTTAGTTATGGAGGATTTTGAAATGGCAGAAGAAAAAAGAGTAAATCTAAAGGCGGCAAAATTCCAGAAATATTTGGATGATAATAAGCTTACTTTTTTCCGTCGAGATGCATCTAATGATGAAGCAGATACAATTGTGTTCCAATCTAATATTCAGGTAGAGGGACAGACACTGCCGGTTATAATTATTACTGACAGTACGATTTATACGATTATTCGTGTGCAGGTTGGTGCAGGACTTGTTAAAGAAGACAATCATGTTAAGTTTGGCGAATATTTGAATGGATTGAACAGAAGTTATAAAGTATTTAAGTATGTGGTTGCGGAGAATGGTGCTGTATTTTTAGATGCCTGTCTGCCAAGTACAAATGAAAGTTTTGATCCGGAAGTTGTACGTGTAGTTTTGGATGTTATTGTGGATCATCTGAATCAGGAGTATAAGAATATCATGAAAGAGGTCTGGAATTGATATATTCATCCATAGAATAAACAAATCAATGTCTCCTTGAATTTATACAATATTCAGGGAGATATTTTATTTACAGTGAAACGTAAAACATTAACGGCAGTTCTTGATTTTTAGAACTATTCTATGGGAATCTCTTTTTTGATAATGATAATATAATATAGAAAATGAGAATAAAAAATGATAGAATAATGAAAATAAATGAATTTGGGGATATATTATGACACCAGAGAAAATAAAACCTCGTTGGGTATTTCGTGGGGCATCATCAGAAGAGAAGGTTGCTGTCCCTGACTTTTTCAATTTAAATAATATACCTGAGGGTACTGCGCGTATTATGATGCGTCGCGGTATTTCCACGGAAGAGAAATTAACGCATTTCTTATATGATACATTAGACAATCTGTCTGATCCTTTTCTTATGAAAGGCATGCAGCAAGCAGTTAGACGCATTATTCAAGCAATTGATTTAAAAGAAAAAATAGTTATTTATGGGGACTATGATGTTGACGGTATTACGTCTACATCTATTTGCGTAAGATGCCTGCGAAAATTGGGGGCAGATGTAAATTTTTATATTCCGTTGCGCGAGGAAGAAGGCTACGGTTTAAACCGTGACGCTATAAACAAATTGTCCAAAGAAGGAGTTTCTCTTTTAATTACTGTAGACTGCGGTATCAGTTCTGCAGATTTAGTGGCAGAAGCGCCACAGTCTTTGGATATTATCATCACGGATCATCATCAGCCGCCAAAGGTATTGCCTGATTGTGTAGCTGTATTGAATCCACATCAAGAGGACTGTCCTTATCCATATAAGGAGTTAGCTGGATGCGGAGTAGCATTCACTCTTTGCCGCGGTATTTATAAAGAATTATATAATGAAGATTATAAGGAAAATATAGAATTGGTAGCGTTGGGGACTATTGCGGATGTGGTATCTTTAACAGGGGAAAATCGGATACTTGTCAAAGAAGGTATGGCACGTTTTCTTTTGACTCCTATAAAGGGTTTATCGGCACTTCTCCGTATTACCGGTCTTGTGAATGAAGATACGAAAGAAATTCTTCATGCGGATTACATTTCTTTTGGGCTTGCACCACGATTGAATGCAGCCGGTCGTATTACTCATGCGAAATATGGTGTGGAATTGATGACTACTGAGTCTGGGGAGGAGGCTGAAGCACTTGCACAGATATTATGCGACACCAATATCGAGCGGCAGCATATTGAACGTGAGATTTATGAAGAGGCGTTGCAGCGGATTGCTAAACTGCAAATTCAAGATGATCTGATACTTGTTATTGACGGAAAAGACTGGCATCCCGGTGTTATAGGAATTGTAGCATCGCGTATACTTGAGTTATATCATCGTCCAGTATTGGTTATAACAGTCAGGAATGGAGTTGGAAAGGGGTCTTGCAGAAGCATTTCCGCTTTTAATATACATGAGGCTTTGGAAAAAATGGCAGGATTTCTTATCCAGTATGGTGGGCATAAAATGGCAGCAGGTTTCAGCATTCCTGCAGAGAAAATTTCCGAGTTTAGGAAGCGGATTAATGATTACGCAAAAGGGATTATAACTGTGGATGACAGGATACCTGTACTGGAATTAGAAGAATCTTTACCTTTGGATGAAGTAAATATAGAATTTATTCGCTCATTAGATTTGTTAGAACCTTATGGCAGCGATAATCCTAAGCCTCTGTTTGCCAGTTTCAGGGTTTTTGTGGAAACTGCCCGACGAATAGGAAATGATCGTAAACATTTTAAGTGCAGATTATCACAAAATCGTGAACCAGTAGAAGCTATTTTTTGGGGGATAGGAGATAAAGACCCCTGTTGCCCGGGAGATATTGTAGATATTGTATATGAACCGGAAATTCATGATTGGTACGGTGAACATGTCCAGTTGATCTGTAAAGATATCAGACCGGTAAAAGACTATTTTTTAACCAGAGATTTTCTGATCGATGTGTTTGTTCGTCTAAGAGAATTGATTCCTAATAGTAAATCTGTGGCTGTATTTGAGATACAAAACAGATTAAAACGGTCTTTTGAGGGGAAATATAGCAGGCAGTGTTTATGTACCGCCTTGTCAGTGTTTGAAGAGTTGAATATACTATATCGTTTCAATAGGAATGGCGTTGACTATTACCAGAGAAAGGTTATAAATAAAAAACTTGATTTATTATCATCGTCTATTTATAGAAAATATAGAAAATAAGGAGTTGGGATTACGTGAGTGATAGAAGAGGGACTCTTAAGCAGGCTATTACGAATATAGTTGACCATCAAGATATTTTGTCGCGCAATTTGAATGAAGAGTCACTTCGTACTGACGCATCAGCGTCAACCTTAGCTGAGTTTTTAATTCATCAGGATGAATATATAAAGATTGAATCAGGTAAAAAAGATTTTTCGATTGAAACAAGCCATGAATATAACAAACTGATGGAGAAATTAAAGACATATATTCATGAAACTCAAAGCATGGAAACCATCCAGCATGCGTTTGAAATCGCGCAAAAGGCACATGAGGGACAGATTCGCGCTACTGGAGAACCATATATTATTCATCCGTTAGCAGTGGCATATATTCTGGCAGAGTTGGAAATTGATGCACAAGGGATTATTGCAGCTCTTCTTCATGATGTAGTAGAAGATACTGCGTATACGCTGGAAGACATCCGCCGTATTTTTGGGGATGAAGTTGCTTTTATAGTAGATGGGATTACGAAATTATCACAGTTCCATTATAAAGACAAAGAAGATCAGCAGACGGAAAATTTTCGAAAAATGTTTTTGGCTATGGCGCAGGATATTCGTGTAGTAGTTATAAAATTAGCAGATCGTCTTCATAATATGCGTACACTTGGCATTTTTAGATGTGAAAAACAGATACGCATCGCAAAAGAAACCATGGAGATATATGCCCCTTTAGCCCATCGTCTGGGTATTTATAATATCAAATGGGAGCTGGAAGATTTATGCTTTCATTATCTTCATACTGAGGAGTATTATGATCTTGTCCGACAAATGCGGCAGAAACGCAAAGCTCGTGAAGAAATCGTAAATGACACTATGGAAGTGCTTCATCAAAGTATAAATGATGCGGGAATTAAAGCAACTATTACCGGTCGTCCCAAACATTTTTATAGTATTTATAAAAAAATGAAACGAGATAATAAAGATTTATCTCAAATTTATGATTTATATGCAGTGCGTGTAATCGTAAATACAATTCCTCAGTGTTATGCGGTTCTTGGAATTGCGCACTCCCTCTGGAAACCATTGCCTAATCGGTTTAAGGATTATATCGCTGTACCTAAGCCCAATATGTACCAATCTCTTCATACAACTGTAATCGGTACAAAAGGACAGCCTGTCGAAATACAAATCCGTACTTGGGAAATGCATCATATTTCAGAATATGGTGTAGCCGCCCATTGGAGATATAAAGAAGGGAATAAAGCAGGGACAAAAGATTTTGACCAAAAAATCAGTTGGCTTCGTCGGCTTTTGGAATGGCAAGATACTTCCAATTCAAAAGAGTTTTTAAACGCTTTAAAGTTAGATGTATTTTCTGATGAGGTTTTTGTTTTTACTCCCAAGGGTGATGTTATTAATTTGCCTAAAGGATCTATTCCTATTGATTTTGCCTATCGTATTCATACAGAAGTCGGGAATCACTGTGTAGGGGCAAAAGTTAATAATAAAATTGTTCCGCTTGATACCAAATTAAAAAATGGGGATATCGTTTCAGTGATTACAGCAAAAACCGGAAAACCAAGTTATGATTGGATTAATATGGTAGGCTCGACCGAGTGTAAAGCCAAAATCCGAAGCTGGTTCAAGAAAGAATACAGACCTGAAAATATAACACATGGGCAGGAACTTCTTATAGCGGAAACAGAACGGCAAGGATATAGATGGAAAGAAATTACGTCTAAGAATCACCTGGATGATGTGCGGAAATATTTTAACAATATTTCAAAGGATGATCTTTTTGCTGCTGCGGGATATGGTGGCCTTTCAGTAAAGACTATCGTACTTAAATTGATTGATCTTTATAAAAAAGATCTTAATGAACAGAAAATCACCGGGTTAAAGACTTCAAAAGATTTTGAAAACTTAAGAATGCGGAGCCTAAAAAAAAGGGTAAGCAATGGAATTCTTGTAAAGGGAGAAGATGGATTGGTAGTTCATTTATCCAAGTGTTGTAATCCTGTTCCCGGTGATGAAATCATTGGTTATGTTACACGCGGCAGAGGAGTATCTGTTCATCGTACAGATTGCCCTAATGCAATTAATCTTTCGGACAAAGACAGAACCATTGAAGTAGAATGGGAACAGGAAACCAGCGGTATGTTTTTAGTTACGATTGAAGTTATTGCCTATGATCGGACCGGTTTAATGGCCGATATTTTGGCGGTATTAATGGAACTGAAGCTTTCTGTTTCTACAGCTAATGTAAAAGTTGAGAATACAGGGATGGCTGGAATGAATTTGGGAATACAGATTAAAGATTTGCAACAATTGGAATTTATCATGACAAAAATACGTCGTATAAAAGGTGTTCATTCAGTTCATCGTATGCGTTCTTCTCGTGGAGGATAATATGAGATCTGTTATTCAAAGATGTAATTGGTGCAGAGTACTTTCTGAAGGGAAGGTGTGTGGAGAAATAGGTAAGGGGCTGGTTGCCTTGCTGGGTATTAAGCGTGGAGATACGGAAGAAGATGCATTATATATATCTGATAAGATACTGCATTTAAGAATTTTTGAGGATGAAAATAATAAGATGAACCTGTCGCTTTTGGATACGAAAGGAGCGCTTATGATTGTGTCACAGTTTACCTTATATGGAGATTCCAGACATGGGCGTCGGCCAAGTTTTACTGAGGCGGAACTTCCAAAACAGGCGAGTAGGCTTTATGAACATGTGGTGCGGAGCTGCAGGATAGAAGGAATAAAAGTAGAAACCGGAAATTTTCAGACATATATGCAGGTAGCACTTGAAAATGACGGTCCGGTTACTTTGCTTCTTGATTCGAAAAAACTTTTTTGACACTTATCACAACTTCAATTTGGGAGGGAATTTGCATGAAAATAACCTATCTTGTCCTCGGTCCCTTTATGACCAATACATATATCATATATGATGAAAATACAATGGATGCTGTCATAATTGACCCCTCCTTTACTCCTGAAAATATTATTCGTGCAGTAGCTCAGCTAAAAGTGAATGTTAAAGGAATCTTTCTGACACATGGACATGTAGACCACATGGCCGGACTTAACAAGTTAAAAGGAGTTTATAAAGAAGCCCGTGTATATATGAATATCAATGATAAAGAGTATTTATCGGATCCTAAAAAGAATCTTTCTGATTCATTCCCTCAGCCAACGATTTGTAAAGCAGCAGATTATTGGGTAAGTTATAGAGAGCATATAAAAGTAGGAAAACTTGATTTTACCGTGTTGGATACATCGGGACATACTCCCGGAGGAATTTCTTTTTACATGGAAAAGGAAAAGGTTGTTTTTACCGGAGATTCCCTTTTTCGAGAATCTATTGGACGTACGGACTTTCCCGGTGGAGATATAAAAAGGCTTTTGCAGACCATTAGAAAAAATCTTTTTTCATTATCCGATGAAGTAATTGTTTTGCCTGGACATGGGGAGGCAACAAGCATTGGATATGAGAAAAAACATAACCCGTTTTTGGTCGGAGGTTGATGATGAAAAGAACCGCAGAATTTTGGATGCGTGTTTCCATAACTTTATTTTTTATATTACTTGCGCTTTCAGCGCCGATTATTTTTTTCCCGTTCGGAATATCTCTTATCCTATCTATTTTGCTTACACCGCTTGCTCAAAAATTATATAAATGGATAAATATGACCGGGATAAAGAATATCCCTTATGATATTCCGATTATTATATCTTTTGGTATATTTATCGGAATTATATATCTGATTGCAATTCATATTTTTGTACCATTCATCACGGAGTTAAGAGCGTTTACAAGAAGTATTCCTGCTACATTCTCTGCATTGCAGTCAGCAATTCCCGGGTTGGAAGCAGCTTATCATTTGAGTTTGCTTCCTGCGGAGGCGCAAGGTTTCATTGCAAAAATGATTCAAGAGATAGGGGAATATACATTGAGACTTGCACAATTCAGTTTGTCAGCAATATTTTCTTTTGCCAGTACAGTAATTGAATTGATTGTTGTACCTTTTATTACTTTTTACATGATGAAGAAGGGGAGAACGTTTTCCAATAAGTTTGCTGAACTTTTTCCGGAAAGGTATCATGCACACATAAAGAACTTGTTTAAGGAAATTCATTTTGTTTTAAAAGCATACATACATGGACAACTTCTACTGTCGGTACTCATGGCGTTCCTTGTTTTTATTGGAATGTGGATTATGGATATTCCATATCCATTGGTTATTGGACTTCTTGCCGGGGTTGTGGAGATGGTGCCAATCATAGGTCCAATTATTGGGGCTGTCCCGCCTATACTTCTCGGTCTTTTGCAGGGAAGCAGTGTTATGATTCAAGTTATTATTTTCTATGTGGTTGTGCAACAGTTAGATTCTCATTTTATTATGCCGAAACTTATGGGATCGATTATTGAAGTTCACCCAGTGGCAATTATCGCAGGAGTGCTTATCGGCGGAAGCCTAAAAGGAATATTGGGGATGATGATAGCCGTCCCTGCGGTGGCAGTTCTTCAAATATTATTACGCCATATGTGGTATTACGATAGATATAAAGTCTTGCGCTAATGGAGGGTAAAATGAAAAAATCAGCAGTAATGAATACGTTAAAGAAAAAGATTCGTGAACATAAATATAAGTTTACGACACAGCGCCAGGTTATTTTACAGGCATTCCTCGAAAGCAAAGAAAACCATATGTGTGCGGAAGATGTATATGAATTTGTTCGGGATAACAATCCGGAAATAGGGCTTGCAACCGTATATCGTTCGCTTGAATTGTTTACATCACTTGAGCTCTTAAAAAAATTGGACTTTGGTGATGGCAGAAGTCGTTATGAATTAAATGACCACAATTTGGCACATTCGCATTATCATTTAATTTGTCTTAAATGCGGAAAAGTGATTGAGTTTTCCTATGATTTTATGAATAAAATGAAAGAAAAAATAAAGAAAGGAAATGGATTTGCTATTGTCGATTATCAGTTAAAATTTTATGGCTACTGCGCTGATTGTGAAAGAAATGATAAAACTGATAAATGATTTATTTGCGTATATATATATATAATGTTAGAATTATTGCGTTAATGCCCATTTGAATTTTGAGGCATTACTTGATAAGTATTCTTTTATGAGAATAAAGAGGTGTTGAGGATCTTGCAGGCATTAAGAGGTACACAGGATATTCTGCCTGATAACATCTATAAATGGAATCATGTAGAATCCGTTATTAAGGAATTATGTGCTCTCTATGGGTATAGTGAAATTAGAACTCCTATGTTTGAGGATACAAAGTTATTTCTTCGTGGGATTGGTGATACTACGGATGTGGTAGCAAAGGAAATGTATACGTTTGAAGACCGGGGAGGACGATCAATTACGTTGCGGCCGGAGAACACCGCAGCCGTAGTCAGGTCCTATCTTGAACATAAATTGTATGGAGATCAGCAGGTACATAAGCTGTTTTACATTGGATCAATGTTCAGGTATGATCGTCCGCAGGCAGGGCGATATAGAGAATTCCACCAGTTTGGAGTGGAAGTTCTTGGAGCATCGTCCCCAGCAGCAGATGCGGAAGTAATAAACCTCGCTTATACGCTGTTTAAAACGCTCGGGCTTAAAGAATTGGAACTTCATATTAATTCTATTGGAGACTATAAATGCAGGCCCATATATAGACAGAAATTAATAGAGTTTTTTGAAGAAAAGGAAGATCAGCTTTGTGATGACTGCCAGGCTCGCCTTCATAAAAATCCACTCCGCATCTTGGATTGCAAAGAAGATAGCTGCCGACGTGCCTCTGCTGGTGCACCGAAAATAACAGATTATCTTTGTGATGAGTGCGAGAAAAAATTCGAGGCGGTAAAACGATATCTGGCAGCATTGGAGATCCCTTATTTAGTTGATTCCCGTTTAGTGCGGGGGCTTGACTATTATACAAATACTGCGTTTGAAATTCAGTATCCGCCATTGGGAGCCCAAAGTGCGATATGTGGCGGTGGTCGTTATGATGGATTGGTAGAGGATGTGGGTGGTCCATCGACACCAGGAATAGGATTTGCTGTGGGCCTTGAAAGACTGTTGCTTGCGCTGGAAATGCAAAAACTGATTCCAGAACCGGCAAATCGCAAGAAAGTATATATTGTGACACTAGGGGAAGATGCTGTTGTGGAAGGCATCAAGATACAGCAACACCTTCGTGACAAAGGTGTTATTGCGGAAATTGATTTGCAGGATCGCAGTATAAAAGGACAAATGAAACAAGCCGGTAAAAATAATGCGGAATATACAGTAATTATCGGTGCTAATGAGATGGAGAAAAAAGAAGCTGCCGTAAAAAACATGGAAAACGGAAAGCAGCAGGATATTCCATTTCTCAAAGTATCTGATTTCATTACAGGGTCGAGCAGACAGTAAATAACTGCAAAATATTTTATATTATTAACGTTTTAAAGAGGTGCTCAAATATGGAAACAATGGCAGGTATGCACAGATCCTGCGGATGCGGCAGAGTTACAGAAAAGGATTGCGGAAAAGAATTAACCTTGGCAGGATGGGTAAATACCCGTCGGGATCATGGTGGATTGATTTTTATTGATTTACGGGATAGAAGCGGCATTGTACAGGTTGTCATGAGTCCACAATATGGAGAAGACGCGTTTCATAAAGCGGAAGATGTGAGAAGTGAATATGTATTGGCGATAAGAGGGATTGTTAGAGAAAGAAGTCCTGAAACCGTCAATCCTAAAATGCAGACAGGAAAAATAGAAGTGGTTGTTTCAGAAATGCGTGTTTTAAATAAAGCTAAGACACCTCCTTTTTATGTTGAAGATGGAATTGATGTAGATGAAACCGTAAGGCTGAAACATCGTTATATTGATTTGCGCCGTCCTGAAATGCAAAGGAATTTGATTATGCGCCATAAAATTGTTCACGAAATGAGACAATTTTTGGATGCACACGATTTTCTTGAAGTAGAAACTCCGATCTTAACCAAAAGTACGCCTGAAGGTGCGCGCGACTATTTGGTACCAAGCCGTGTTAATCCTGGTAAATTTTATGCATTGCCTCAATCACCGCAGCTTTTTAAACAGCTTCTCATGGTATCCGGATTGGAAAGATATTTTCAGATAGCGCGTTGTTTTCGTGACGAAGATCTTCGTGCAGATCGCCAGCCGGAATTCACACAGTTGGATATAGAATTATCCTTTGAAGATCAGGATTTTATCTTGGACTTAATGGAACATATGATGCAGAGAATTTTTAAAAATGTCCTTAATGTGGATATTCAGATTCCATTTAAGCGTATTACTTGGGATGATGCCATGAATCTATATGGTTCCGATAAGCCGGATCTTAGGTTTGATATGCATTTTTATGATATTTCGGATTTACTTCGAGACACCGGTTTTAAAGTATTCCGTAATGTACTTGATAACGGTGGGATTGTAAAGGCGATTACCGTGAAGGGGGACGCCGCAATTCCCCGCCGTGAATTGGATGGCTTAGTGGATTATGTCGGGAATTATGGCGCGAAAGGGCTTGCATGGATCGGTCTTAATAAAGATGGCAGCTTGAAATGCCAGATTACTAAATTTCTCGGAGAAGATAAGATCCGCGAAATTGGTAAATTCTGTGAAGCGGAAAATGGAGATCTTATTCTCATTATTGCAGATAAGCCAAAAGTTGTCGCCCAGGCGCTTGGCGAACTCCGCCTCGAAATGGCGCGCCGTATGAATCTCATTGATGAAAATGAATTCTGCTTCCGCTGGGTAACTGATTTCCCGATGTTTGAATACAGCGAAGAGGATAAACGCTGGGTTGCAGAACATCATCCCTTTACTGCTCCGCGTGATGAAGATGTCCAGTACTTGCTTACTGATCCTTCAAAAGTATATGCTAAGGCCTATGACATGGTTTTAAACGGAGTTGAGGCAGGTGGCGGTTCACTTCGTATTTATCAGGAGGAACTGCAGGAAAAAGTTTTCAAGGCGATTGGGATAACACACGAAGAAGCACAGGAAAAGTTTGGGTTCCTTTTGGATGCTTTCCGCTATGGTGCGCCGCCGCATGCAGGGATTGCCTTGGGACTTGATCGGCTTGTAATGCTTATGCTTCGTTTAGGATCCATCCGTGATGTTATTGCATTTCCAAAAACACAGAGTGCTATCGATCAAATGACACAGGCACCTTCAGAAGTTGTTGATATGCAGTTAAAGGAGCTGCATATCAGAGTAGATGTTAAAAAAGAAAAGAATTTATTAATTTAATTTATACCTACTGCAAAACGCATTTGTCATTTTGAAGAAAAAGACAAATGCGTTTCTTGTATGATGATGGCAGAAACTTGTAAAACAGAATACTTTTTGCTACACTAATATTAAAGATAAAACCCTGCTGTGCACGTGTCGCTTTATATTTTGAACCAACACCTTTAAAAAGGGAGTTCAGAATCGATTTGTGGATTCAATGCCCTTCTTCAGGGACTGAAGGAACAGGTCATGAGGACACCCACCTGCATCTATGCAGACTCAAAATACAGCATTAAACGACATGGTGGGGTCATTAAATGCAATGCCGCTAAGGTTTACTTGGCGGCTTATTCTTATGGGGAAGAAAAGATGGAATCATTATTTGACATATCAGATGAATCAAACGCATATGCTCCGCTGGCGGATCGAATGCGTCCGGAAATACTTGATGATATCATAGGGCAAGACGAGTCTGTAGGGAAAAACTCTTTCCTTTATAAAATGATAGAAAGAGATACAGTACCATCTCTTCTTCTCTTTGGGCCGCCCGGATGTGGAAAAACGACAATTGCATCTGTTATTGCAAAGATGACTAAGTTCAAATTTTTAAAATTAAATGCGACTTCCAGCGGAGCTAAAGAAATTCGCGACATCGTTCCCGCTGCCCAAAAAGAATTGCAGTACTATGGAAGAAGAACTATTGTATTCATCGATGAAGTTCACCGATTTAATAGGGCACAGCAGGATTTATTACTGCCTTATGTGGAAAATGGGACTTTCATATTGATTGGAGCAACTACGGAAAATCCTTATTTTGAACTAAACGGTTCGTTACTGTCCCGGATAAGATTGATTCATCTTAAACCGCTTAGCATCGATTCAATCGTCCTTATCCTCCAAAAAGCGCTTACAGATAAAAATAAGGGATTGGGCATGCATGATTATCATGCGGATGAAATAGTTCTTAAAAATATTGCTGCATATGCGGCAGGTGATACTAGAATCGCGTTAAACTTATTGGAGCAGGCTACAACAAGTTTGCCATATGGCGGGGTACTGACTGAAAAAGAAGTACAGGGGGTTGCCGGGGAACAAATGTCCGTGTATGATAAAAAAGGTGATTATCATTACGATATTGCTTCCGCATTTATTAAGAGCATGCGTGGAAGCGATCCCCAGGCAGCTCTTCACTATCTGGTAAGAATGATTGCAGGGGGAGAAAAAACCTCTTTTATTTCACGGAGAATTATAATCTGTGCGGCAGAAGATGTTGGATTAGCGGATCCCGATGCTCTTCGTGTGGCAGTGTCGGCAGCACAGGCGGCGGAAATGGTTGGATTCCCGGAAGCGCAGATTATTTTGGCGGAAGCAGTATTATATATTTCTCTTGCTCCTAAAAGTAATAGTACGGTTGTCGGTATTTCTGCTGCGATGACAGATATTGCAAAGAAGAGTAACTGGTCTATTCCGCGGCATTTGAAAGATGCACATTATAATGGAGCGAACAGGCTGGGATACGGAATAGCTTATAAATATCCACATGCATATGGGGGATGGGTTAAACAGCAGTATCTGCCTGATGAACTTTGTTCTGCTGTGTATTACCGCCCTGTATTGAATGGTGCAGAAGCGGAGATTGTAAAAAGATGGAATAAAAGGATGAATAAGGAGTAGGAAGGTTTACCGAACTGATGAAAAAGAAAGTACATATTGCACGCGAAAAGAAAAAAGGCCAGGGGACGAATAGAGTTGAAATCACGGGAATTGTTATGATTCTTTTGGGTTTCTTTGTATGTCTCAGTTTAGGCGGCTATGGCATGGGAATTGTGGGAAATCTGCTGCGGAATGGATTTTATGTACTCTTTGGAGTGGCCTCATTTGGGGCGGCCCTTGTTCTTATCTTTACGGGAGCAGTATACGTATTGACAGGACATGCGCCAAATATGACACGTCGTCTTGTTTTTTCTTTAATTGCCGTATGGATACTTCTAGCCGGCTATCATCATCATATGCTCCCTGCCGGTAGTAACTTTTCAGTAGCTTCTTTTATGACATATGGAGGAATGTTTTGTGGGATCCCGGTGGGCATAATACGTTTTTTAGCGGGAAATATAGGGACGACAATCATTTTGACCGGTTTGTTTGTCATAGATATTTTACTGTTAACACATTGGTCAGTTTCAAACGGTGCTAAAAAGGTTGGGGAACAAACTGAAAAAAGGATTGGTCATGTTAAAGCGAGAATACGTGAAAAGCAGGAAGCATATCATAGCGCCCGTAATGCGGCGGAAAATGCAGGAGAACAATATAATTTAACAGATTTTATTTTCCATAAGCCTACCATTAAAAATATAAAAAAAGATGATACGGAAGATCTTCCTGTTAATGTATTTTCTCCTGCTGATGAAAAAGGGAAACCTGTATGTGGTGAAGCAACAGCCCCAACTGTTTCCGAGAATGCACAGATTTTATTGCCTGAAGATAATATTGATATGCTGGAAGGACATAAAGTCTGCGAAGAAAATACAAATGATATTAAAATAAATAGTAAGGCAGACATGCCTGAAGCAGAGAAAAATAATTTTTATTCATTTCCACCTCTGTCTCTTTTAAAGGAGGGAGAAAGCTCCGGCAGTTTGGAAACGAATGCTTATGGAAAAGCGAATCGTCTTGAGACAACATTAAAAAGCTTTGGTGTAAATGCCAAAATAGTTCATGTAAGTATAGGACCTGCTGTTACACGTTATGAACTTGAACCTGCTCCGGGGGTACGCGTATCTAAAATAGAAGGTTTGTCGGATGATATAGCGCTTCAGCTGGCAGCCACCAGTATCCGAATAGAGGCGCCCATCCCCGGGAAATCTGCAGTAGGGATTGAGATTCCTAATGCCAAAACGGCTGCAGTATCATTGCGGGAAGTTCTTTCCAGCAATGCTTTTCAAAAAGGGAAAGGAAAGATACTTGTGGCATTGGGAAAAGATATTGCAGGGAAGGTAGTGATTACTGATCTGGCTAAAATGCCGCATCTTTTGATTGCCGGGCAAACCGGAAGCGGAAAGTCGGTTTGCATCAATACCATAATTACCAGTATTCTCTATCATAGTCTTCCTGAAGATGTAAAATTAATCCTGATCGATCCCAAAGTGGTTGAGCTATCCATATATAATGGGATTCCTCATTTGCGCACGGAAGTCGTTACGGAGCCCAAGAAAGCAGCGGGTATCTTAAATTGGGCTGTAACAGAAATGGAAACCCGTTATCGGTCTTTTGCGGAAAAAAATGTTCGTGATATTAATGGATTTAATAAGCAAAATCCTGAAATGAAGATGCCATTCATTGTCGTTGTGATTGATGAGCTGGCAGATTTGATGATGGTGGCAAAGGACAGTGTGGAAGATGCGATTTGTCGATTAGCACAAAAAGCAAGAGCTGCGGGGATTCATCTTGTTGTAGCAACGCAAAGACCTTCTGTGGATGTTATTACAGGCCTAATTAAAGCAAATATCCCCAGCCGTATTTCGTTTGCTGTCTCATCACAAGTGGATTCCAGAACCATTTTAGATAAAGCAGGCGCAGAAAAACTTTTAGGTAAAGGTGATATGCTTTTTAATCCATCCGGTGCATCGAATCCTATACGCATACAAGGAGCATTTATTTCCGATGAGGAAGTGGAGGCTGTCGTTTCTTATGTAAAGGAACAGTGCATCCAGCAGGATGTCATAGTATCTGATGAGACAAAAATAGATTTATCAGAGTGGGAACCTGCTGTTTCTTCAGATTCAGAGGAGCCGAAAGATGAATTATTGGCAGAAGCGTCAGAGTGGGTGGTTGATACCCAAAGAGCATCTGTTTCCGCATTGCAGCGAAGGTTTCGAATCGGCTACACTAGAGCAGGAAGATTAATGGATACCATGGAATTAATGGGAATTGTAAGTAAAGCTGATGGTGCAAAACCGAGAACGGTTTTAGTTTCTAAAGGGCAATTAAAAGAGTTATTTCCGGATCAAATAGAAAATTGAAATAAATAATATATTATCAAATAAGGGAGCGACAACCTTTGCGGAGATTAATACCGGTTATATCATTTCTTATATTAGCTTCTACTGCTTTTTGGGGAATTTTACAATATGCAAAAATCCAGGAAGATTTGAAAAAGCAAACATCAGTCAAGGCGCAAACTATTAAAATTTGTACTGATTTACAATCCAATATTTTAGATGAAATCGGTAAAGAATTTTATGCGGAAACCGGATTTCAAATAGAAATTATACGTATGACAGCGGAACAATTAGGCAGTAATGGGCATCAGGGGATTGGCGAGGCTGATATATTTTTAACATCTCAGACCAATTTGGAAGAATTGAAAAAGAATAAGGCATTACGCTCCTATTCTTCAGAATCGACAGACACTGCTTTAGAACAATTTAAGGATTTCGAGGGGACTTGGACGGGAATTTGGTTAGATCCGATTGTTTTTGTTGTTAATAAAGAATTTGCGGCCAGACATTCTCTGCTAAATTATAATTGGAACAATATAATGACTTCACCGCAGATCCGATTGTCCATGACGGATTTTATTGCGGCAGATATGGCGGAAGATTTGCTGTTATCTATGGCAGAACACTTCGGGATTACAGAGGCACTTTACCTTTTGTCTGAGGGGAACTCCCATATTGTACAATATGGGAAATATCTTTCGACGCCATCAAGGATGGCAGGTATGGGAAAGTGTGATATCGGGATATCCAGCTATAATGAGGCTATGCGGGCACAAAAAGAAAATCTTCCTCTACAAATTATGTACCCTACGGATGGAACTTCCTGGTATTTATATGGTATAGGGCTTTCTGCCGACAGCAAAGAGCCCGAACTTGGTCAAAAACTTATGAATTGGTTGTTGACGCCTACGCATTATAAAAAGGTCATGCAGGATAACGGTTGTTACTTTATTTATGTTAATGACAGCACATTGCCTGCTGATACAAACGGAAATCCTTTAAATTATTGGGAATTAGAGAAGAAATATGTTGATGAGGGGAAAAAAATACTATTGAATGAATGGATAGAACAGGTTCGTTTCAGGAGGATTTCATAATTGAATCGTAAATTGGGAGTTATTAGCTTAGGATGTTCCAAGAATTTGGTAGATACTGAAATGATGGTTGGTATTTTAGCAAAAGCCGGGTATGAATTAACTGAGGATTTAAGCACTGCGCAAATCATTATTATCAACACATGCACATTTATTGATCCGGCAAAGGAAGAATCAATTCAGACCATTTTGCAGGCAGCCAGATATAAAAAGGAGGGAGTTTGTGAGAGACTTGTCGCTGCCGGGTGTCTGACACAGCAATATAAGGAAGCATTGGGAAAAGAAATACCGGAAATCGATATTTTTATAGGTACTGATTCATGGCAACATATTTTAGAAGTTGTCCAAGAGTCCTATATTCATGGCAATAAAAAGATATATAGATTCGATACCGCTCCCTGTGAACATGAAGAACTTATTCCGCGGCAGCCGCTGACTCCACCTTACAGTGCGTATATAAAGATTGCGGAAGGATGCAGTAATGGTTGCACGTTTTGCTATATTCCCTATGTTCGTGGCGCGATGAGAAGCCGCTCCATTCCATCTGTTGTACACGAAGTCAAACGGCTTTCCAGTGAAGGTGTCCGTGAGTTTAATTTAATTGCGCAGGACTCCAGTTTCTATGGCAGAGATTTAAATGATGGAACAACACTTGCAAGGCTATTAAAAGAACTTGTAAAAATTGATAATGTGAAATGGATTCGTTTGTTTTATCTGTATCCAACGTATTTTGATGATGAACTTTTAGAAATAATTACTAAAGAAGAAAAGATCTGCAAATATGTAGATATTCCTTTACAGCATATAAGTGATTCCGTATTAAGACGAATGCATAGACGTGATTCTTCCCAAAGCATCAAAAAGCTATTGAAGAAATTACGAAATACCACACCGTATATAACAATTCGGACAACCCTTATGGTTGGGTTTCCCGGAGAAACAGAGGCAGATTTTAAAGAATTGCTTACATTCATCAAGGCAGTGAAATTTGATAATATGGGGGCATTTACTTATTCAGCACAAGATGGGACACCAGCAGCCCGTATGGTCGATCAGGTTACAGAAGAAATAAAAGAAAATCGATATCACGAGTTAATGGCGGCTCAAGCAGAAATTTCTGAAGAAAATAATCGGAATCTGATTGGAGTTGATACAGAAGTATTGGTGGAAGAATTATTAGATGATGGATGTGGAAATCTTCAGGCTAAAGGCAGAGCATCTTTCCAAGCACCTGAGGTAGATGGTAATGTTTACATAGATCACCCTGGCGATTTACGGCCGGGTGACTTTGTTAAGGCGCATATTATAGATGGATACGCATATGATTTGATTGCGGAGAGAATAACAACAGATAGAGGTATATGATGATTGTTGAAATCATTACTACCGGCACAGAATTACTGCTGGGAGAAATTGATAATGAGAACAGCAGATGGTTGGCGATTTTTCTGAATCAGCACGGATTTACAGTAGCTTATATGACTACGGTGGGGGATAATGCTATGCGGATGAGAAATGCTATGGAAATTGCATTGTCTCGGGCAGATATAGTAATTACATCCGGCGGGCTGGGTGCGACACAAGGAGACATTACGAAGCGCATCGGGGCAGAAGCTTTAGGTATTCCTTATATATATTATGAGGATCAGAATAGCCGTCTTAGGGATTATTATGAACGAGAAAGGCGAGTATATTCTAAACTCCTATCGCGACAGGCATGGTTCGGAGAAGGTTCCTGCATATTTGAAAATCATGTTGGTTCAGCTAATGGATCTGCATCTATTAAAAATCATAAAGCACTAATTCATTTACCGGGACCACCATTTGAAATGAAAATTATGGCAGAGAAAGAGATGATGCCGTGGCTTGAAAGTAATTTTGGACCGCAAGGTATTATTTATTCTGTTATAGTAACTATAACAGGGTTGACAGAGACGGAAATTGAATCCCGTATAATGGATCTAATTAAGGCGCAGGAAAATCCGACATTTGCTTTATTGGCAAGGCCGGGATATATTGCGCTTCGTATGACTGCGCATGGAAGTACTATACAAAATGCGCACGATTTGATCACTCCGTTCTTATTGATTATAAAAAAGCGGCTTCCTGTATCAGAGTATCATGTTGAATCTGATATTAGGAGTGATTTGGCAGAATTATTGATTCAGTATAAAATGACAATGAGCGCCGCTGAATCATGTACCGGTGGTATAGTTGGAAAGTTAATGACAGATTTGCCCGGAAGTTCTGACTACTTTAAGGGGAGTGCTGTTACTTATTGGAATGATAGTAAAGAGGAGATTCTCGGTGTTTCAAAAAGTACACTGGAAAGAGATACTGCTGTTAGTGCTGGTGTAGCTGGTGAAATGGCCGAAGGTAGCAGACGACTTTATAATAGTGATGTGTCGGTAGCCACTACCGGATATGCCGGTCCGGGGAATGGAATACATGGGGAGAGTCCTGGTCTTGTATTTATAGCTGTTTCAGGAAAATATGGAACAAAAGTCTATGAAGAACATTTTATGGGGAATCGTGAGAGTATCCGTTATGGCGCAGCAGATAAGGCATTATATTATGTTCTGCAGTATATTAAATTAAATAAAGGAGGATAAAATGACAGTAAAAGTACAGAATACGGACATGAACTCAGAACGTCAAAAGGCTCTTGAAAATGCAATGCATCAAATTACCCGTGAGTTCGGAGCCGGTGCAATTATGCGATTAGGCGATATGAAGGGAAAATTGGATACAGAGGTTATTCCGACAGGTTCATTAGCTCTGGATATTGCAGTAGGGGTTGGCGGATATCCTCGGGGAAGGGTCATAGAAATTTACGGGCCGGAATCTTCCGGAAAAACGACATTAGCATTACATGCCATTGCTGAAGCACAAAAAAATAATGGTGTAGCGGCATTTATTGATGCGGAACATGCCTTGGATCCCGTATATGCTCATCATTTGGGTGTCGATACGGAGCGCCTTTTGATTTCTCAGCCGGATAGCGGAGAACAGGCATTAAGTATCTGTGAGCAGTTGGTGCGGAGCGGAGCGGTGGATATGATTGTTATTGACTCAGTAGCAGCTCTTGTTCCGAAACAGGAAATTGAAGGAGATATAGGTGATCAATCTGTAGGACTTCAAGCCAGATTGATGAGCAAAGCGCTTAGAAAATTAACCGGGATTATAAGTAAATCCAGGACCATCGTGATATTTATCAATCAGATTCGTGAGAAGGTTGGTATTATGTTTGGTAATCCTGAAACCACTACTGGTGGCAGAGCGCTTAAGTTTTATTCTTCTATACGGGTAGAAATCCGTCGCGGTGAAGCTATAAAAAATGGGACAGATGTGGTGGGAAACCGTACTCGTGCCAAAGTTGTAAAGAATAAAGTGGCTCCGCCTTTTAAAACAGCTGAGTTTGATGTGATGTATGGAGAAGGTATCTCAAAAGAAGGAACGTTACTGGATCTCGCAACTAATATGGATATTATTCAAAAGAGCGGGGCATGGTATTCCTATAAAGGAAATCGTATAAGTCAGGGCCGTGAGGCAGCAAAGGCTTTTTTAAGAGAAAATCAGGAAATCGCTGCGGAAATTGATAAGATTATTAGGGATACTCTGGTGGTAGAACCGGAAAAATTTAATGTGGATGTTATTGCAAAAAATAAAGATGCAAAAGAGTAAAACAGCGTATGAAGCGGCCTTGCATTTACTGAAGTATCGTGGACAGAGTACTTATGAATTGCGTAAAAAATTAAAAGACAGGGAATATCCTTTGCGGGAGATAGAAGAAGCTTTATCGAAACTTTTACACTATGGATATGTAAATGATTTGGATCTTGCTGAAGATTTGTTTAACTTATATAAGAGCAAGAATGCTTATGGAGATATTTATATTCATAAAAAAATGAAATTGCGAGGCCTTTCCATAGACCGACATTTGACTTTTGATGAAGAATATGCGGCTGCACTTATCATTATGAAAAATAAAGTGAAAGTTTTACCAGCTTTAAAGCATAATTATAGAAGAGCTGCGGGCATATTATATCGTCGGGGTTTTCAAGGATCAGTGATTACCAGTGTTTTGCAAAATTTAAGAATTTCTGATTTTTAGCTTTTTAAAAGCCACATGAAAGAAATATCCTTTTTCCATGTGGCTTTTACTATTTAACATATTGACTTTTTGACTTTTGAGTAATAAAATAGATTTGGTAAAAAGAAAAGGAGCCTATCATCAAATGACAAATTCCATTTTAGCGGATAGAATTGAACAATTTATATTAGAAAGGTTGGGAAAGCAGTCTTCTGATGAATTACTTTTACGGCGTAAGGATGTGGCTGATCTTTTGGAATGTGCCCCGTCACAGGTGACATATGTAATCAATACACGATTTTCATCAGATAATCGATTCATGGTAGAGTCAAGACGAGGAAGCGGCGGATACATTAAAATTTCCATGCGAGGTGTAGCGGAAAAAGATCACGAAATAGTCTCGCATACGGTCTCTGAAAAAAAAGGGGAAACTGATAAAAATGATATAGAATTGGTTGAAAGCAATTTTGAAGGATATTTTAATATGCTTCTGAAATATAATATCATTTCACGCCGTGAATATCACATGATTAAAGTATTAATGCGGACAATGCTTGAATTTTGTCCGCCGGAAGATCGGCAAGATGCTGTAAGAACTATAATACATCAGACAGAGTGGACTTTGAAAGGAGAATAAAATGTTTTGTGAACATTGTCATGGAAGAGCAGCCAATGTACATTTGGTAAGAATTATTAATGGTAAAAAAAGTGAATTACATCTTTGCAATGAATGTGCAAAAGGAGAACGTTTCAAGCAAACTGAAAACTTATTGAATTATTCAATGCCTTCTATTTTAGGAAAAAGATTATTTGATATATTTCCACATTTTTATAAAGATAATAATGGGAGCATTTGTGATGTCAGAAAAGTAGCATCTGATGGATTAAATCTGTCAAAGGGACTGTTTCATGGAAACCAGGATTATAAATCTTTTAGAGAAGAACTCAGACCCTTGTTCAGTCATAATCTGACCAAAAATGAACCGGGCTTAAAGGAAGAGTCAATAAAAGACGAAAAGCTGGCTGAATATGAAAAACAATTAAAATCAGCTATAAATTCGGAAGATTTTGAGCAGGCGGCTAAGCTGCGTGATCAAATACAGGCATATAAAGCACAAAATGGAATTTAAAAGAAAAATTATGATAATCAAACATGTAAGGAGGGAATTTGGATGGAAAATAGGTACACAGACAGCGTAAAGAATGCATGGAAGTTTGCTGCAGAGGAAGCCTCTAAGCTTGGTAGTGAATATGTAGGGACAGAACATCTTTTAATAGGTATTTCAAATGAAAAAGACAGTGTGGGCGGAAAGATTTTAAATTCGTTGGGACTTACAGTAACAGCACTGGAAGAATTCCTGCAGGTGTATAACGATTCAGTTTTTTTCAGAAATACGGACCTTTATATAGCACCTCGTACAAAGCGGGTTCTTGAAATGGCTGTCGAAGAGGCCAATGAACTTGGCAATAATTATGTCGGAACAGAACACTTATTGCTGGCCATTATTCATGAAGGCGGCGGATTGGCGATCCGCATATTGGAGCAGTTCAATGTAACAGGAGGTAAATTGAAGCGTGCTTTTGAACAATTTATGTCGGAAGAAAATGATAGTGAAAAGAATGAAAATCTTGGCGACTTGGGAGAATTTGCTGTTGATTTGAATGAAAGGGCAAAACAGGGAAAAATCGATCCTGTTGTTGGGCGTCAGACTGAAATTAACCGAGTTATTCAAATTCTCTCACGGAGAAATAAAAACAATCCGGTTCTTATTGGCGAACCGGGCGTGGGGAAAACTGCGATTGCAGAAGGTTTAGCACAGCGAATTATCAATAATGACGTTCCCGAAATTTTAAAAAACTGTAGAATCATTTCTTTAAATATGTCTTCCGTGGTAGCGGGAACAAAGTATAGAGGGGAATTTGAAGAGCGGTTAAAAAAAGTCTTGGAAGAAGTAAAGAAACATGAGAACTGGATTCTGTTTATTGATGAATTACATACTCTTGTAGGTGCCGGTGCAGGGGAAGGTTCCATGGATGCTGCTAATATTATGAAACCTGCCCTTGCCAGAGGAGAGATTAGATGCATTGGCGCGACAACATTGAAAGAATATAAGAAATATATTGAGAAAGATGCAGCTCTTGAACGCCGCTTCCAGCCTGTAAAAGTGGGAGAACCTACTCCTAAGGATACTATTGATATATTAATGGGACTTCGCGATAGATATGAAGCATTCCATAAAGCAAAAATTACGGATGAGGCTATCAAAAAAGCGGTAGAGTTATCTTCTCGTTATATTACCGATCGTTTCCAGCCGGATAAAGCAATTGATGTTATTGATGAAGCCGCAGCTAAGGTTCGTATGGAGGCTTCTTCTACACCGGACGATTTGAAAAAAAAGGAGGAGGATCTTGCCTCTGTCCAGAAAGAGAAGGAAGCCGCCATATCTGCTCAAAATTTTGAACGCGCTGCCATATTAAGGGATCAGGCAAAAGAGCTATCCGGACAAATTGAAAAGATGAAGGGAGAATGGAAAGGCGGTGATCATGAGCATTTAGTTGTTACAGAAGAAGACGTAGCTGAGGTGGTTGCCAAGTGGACAGGTGTCCCCCTTCAGAATCTGAAACAGAAGGATTCTGAACGTCTGCTTCATTTGGAAGAAGAACTTCATAAACGTGTTATTGGGCAGGAAGATGCCGTAACTGCTGTTGCCAAGGCAATCCGGCGCGCCAGAGCAGGGATGAAAGATCCGAAAAGACCTATTGGTTCGTTTCTGTTTCTTGGTTCTACTGGTGTTGGTAAGACAGAATTGGCAAGGGCGTTGGCAGAAACTATGTTTGGCAGTGAGAAGAATATGCTTCGCTTTGATATGTCTGAGTATATGGAGAAACATGAAGTATCGCGCCTTGTTGGGGCACCTCCAGGATATGTAGGATATGAAGAGGGCGGGCAATTAACGGATGCCGTTCGCAGGAATCCATATAGTGTCATTCTTTTTGATGAAGTGGAAAAAGCACATGCAGATTTCTTTAATATCTTACTACAGGTACTTGATGATGGACGCTTAACAGATGGGCAGGGACGTACCGTTGATTTTACAAACTGTGTCATTATTATGACAAGTAATCTTGGATCAGGATTGTTACGCGGCAAAGAGAAGAAATTGGGCTTTATTGATAAGAATGAAGACAAGAAAGATTTTGAAAGTGCAAAAGCCATGATTTTAGATCAGGTCAAACATACTTTTCGACCTGAATTTATTAACAGGATTGATGAGATTATCGTTTTCCATCCGCTGACTACAGAAAATCTATCAGAAATCGCAAAACTCCTTTTAAAAGCAGTTGAAAAGAAATTGGAACATCTTCATTTGAAAATGGATGTTTCTGAAAAAGCTCGCAATCATTTGATTGCAGACGGTTCTGATTTTGAATATGGTGCACGGCCTTTGAAAAGAACTATTCAAAAAGAAGTGGAAGATGAAATCTCTGAATTATTATTATCAGGAAAGCTGAAAGGGAAGAGTACCATCCATGTAGATGTTGGTGAAAAAAACAATCTGGTGTTTAATGCAGACTAAGGCTTATCGGTAAAAAGTAGTATAATGGGCATAGGGACGATCTCTATGTCCATTTTATATTGCGGGAGAGATTGACGAATATGAACTCAAAAACCAAGACAAAGTTTATATGTCATAATTGTGGAGCAGAAACGCCTAAGTGGATGGGTAAATGCCCCAATTGTGGAGAATGGAATTCATTAGAGGAAAAAATAGAAGAAAGTATTCCCAAAAGCATACGAACGTTATCTTTTCAATCCGGAAAAGAACCTACCAGTTTAACTGATATAGAAATAAAAGATACAGATAGAGTGAAATTGGGAATAACAGAATTAGATCGTCCATTAGGAGGCGGTATAGTCTCCGATTCCGTTATTCTTTGGGGTGGAGAACCGGGAATCGGAAAATCAACTCTTATTTTACAAATATGTGATTCATTTACAAAGATGGGAAAAACTGTACTATATTGCAGTGGTGAGGAATCAGATATACAGATTAAAATGAGAGCAGAACGGCTTTCTGTAAATACAGAGGAATGTTTTGTTTTTGCTGAAAGCAATTTAGAAACAATTCTTGCCGAGGTAGATAAACTACATCCGGATATGGTTATTATTGATTCTATACAAACCACTTATCTTCCTAACAGTTCTTCAGCAATGGGGAGTCCGACACAAATCAGGGACTGCACAGCAATACTTGTAAAGATGGCTAAAGAATCAGGGATTATCGTAATGATTATCGGGCACGTTACAAAAGAGGGAAATATTGCGGGTCCGCGTATATTAGAACATATGGTAGATGTGGTTTTTTATTTGGAAGGAGATAGAAACTATCAATTTCGTGTGCTTCGTACTGTGAAAAATCGATTTGGTTCTACATCTGAATCAGGACTCTTTGTAATGGGGCGGAAAGGATTGAAAGGGATTGATGATCCGTCTAAGTATCTTCTAAAAGGAATACAAGAAGCTCCTGTATCTGGAAGTACAGTTGCTGCCTGCATGGAAGGCTTACGTCCAATCTTGATTGAGGTACAGGCACTTACAGTCCATTCCGTACTGGCAGTTCCGCGTAGAATTGCATCTGGTTACGATTTTAATAGATTGGTTATTTTACTTGCCGTACTGGAAAAAAAGGGGAAAATTCCATTTTCTGCTGATGATGTATATCTCAATGTGGCAGGTGGCTATAAATTAAAAGAAACAGCAGCGGATTTATCAGTAGCACTGGCATTATTTTCCGTAAAGTATGATATACCTTTGAAAAAATTCTGTATGGCTTTAGGTGAAATTGGATTAACCGGTGAAATCCTCCCTGTTTCTAAGTTAAGCTTACGACTCAAAGAGGCGGTTAAAATGAATTTTACTGAATTTGTCCTCCCTGCGAGGAATCAGGAAGAGGCTGAAAACTATTTTAAAGATAATCACCGGGAGGAATTACTCTCGCATGTGGTATTTATAAATCATTTGGAAGAGGCGATCCATTTTTTTAAATCACAGGTGTGAGATAAGAGAAAGGTTTGTTTTTCAATCCGTTATGATTGTGCTATTATAATTAAAATGTGTAAATGTAGTATTTCAGAAATCATTTTATGGAAACTAAAGAGGAATTTATAATATGCCGGAAAAAGTATTAAAGGCCATATTTATTCTGCTTTTTTCTGTATTGGGAATAGTGTTGTCTACCCAGACGGAACCGTTGCTTACCGCAGTCATTCCTAAAAACGTTTTGACCGAGACAATTTTGGGAATTACAATTTTATCATTGGGTGTCATGCTGATAGGCGGAATTTTAGGTGCACTTGTAGGACGAGTCATTTCGGGCTATTTGATTAGCAGTTTGTTTGCCTTTACATCCCGAGTCGAAAAATCACTGCTGCTTATATCGACACAGGATCTTATAATTGGTACTTTAGGATTATTTGCAGGGCTTATTATAGCTAATTTAGTTGGATTGGCGTTTGGCAGTATTCCATATATAGGTCCTTATGTATCTGTGGCTCTCAGTATAATTTTGGGATATATCGGAATGCACCTGACAATTTCCAAAAAGGCCGAAATTGCAGGATGGTTTCATTTCAAGGCAGAATCTGGTACAAAACAGAAAAAGAAAAAAGTAGGGAAACTGCTTGATACGAATATTATTATTGATGGACGTATTTTGAATATTTATCAGTCTGGTTTTTTAGAGGGGCCAATCATCGTTCCTGTTTTTGTGCTGGAAGAATTACAGAAAATTGCTGATTCAGCAGATGTATTGAAAAGAAATCGCGGACGTCGGGGATTGGATATTCTTAATCAGATAAAGAAGAAAAGCAAAGATGAACTGATTATTTTGACGGAAGATTTTGAGGAGATTAATGAAGTTGATTCTAAATTAGTAAAACTAGCGAGAACTCATGGCTATAAAATTATTACTAATGATTATAATCTAAATAAGGTTGCGGAATTACAAGGGGTTGCGGTATTAAATATCAATGAACTTATTATTGCATTAAAACCGGCTGTTATTCCGGGGGAAGAAGTGTATGTCCAATTAGTAAAAAATGGCAAGGAAGAAGGACAAGGTGTGGCGTTTTTAGATGATGGGACAATGATCGTGGTCGAAAATGGGAGCCAATTTATCGGACAGGAAATACCTGTTATTATTGCATCCGTCTTGCAAACAAAAGCCGGACAAATAATTTTCGCAAAAGCTAAATTAGAGAGTGGATATGATGAATAGCCTTGTCTTAGTAGCGGCGGGAAAGGGAACCCGTATAGGCGGCTCGATAAATAAACTGCTTATGGAGATGCATGGACATCCTTTAATCTGGTATACCTTTAAAAATATTTTAGACAGTAAACTACTAGATGAAATCGTCATTGTTGTGAAAGATACTGAAAAAAGTCAATTTCAACAGATTCTTTCAGAATTTAAACATGCCATTCCGATTAAATGGGGACAAGGTGGAAATACGCGTGTAGATTCTGTCATCAATGGAATTTCTCAAATATCTTCTAAATCGGAGAAACTCCTGATTCATGATGGAGCGCGTCCATTGGTCGGCGGAGACGCGATAGATCAAATTCTTAACAAGCTGGGGCCTGCGCATCCAGCCGTCATTTTTGCGCTTCCCTGTATAGATACAATGAAGGAGATAAACGATGAACAAGTGAAGAAAACGGTAGACCGTTCGAAACTTTATCGTGCCCAGACACCGCAAGGGGTGCTTACGGATTTGTACAAAAAAGCCTTATTGCAAATAAAGTCATTAGAGAATATAACAGATGATTCCTCGATATTTGAGGCGGTAAAGATTCCGGTCACAATTATTCCCGGACGCGAGAACTTTTTTAAAGTAACCACGACGGAAGATTGGAACCGCTTTAGCAATATGATATATCCAAGCAAAATACCAGCTTACATCAGAGTCGGAGAGGGGTATGACATCCATCGTTTTGAGATATCTCGCCCTTTATTTTTGGGTGGAATAAAAATTGCTGATTCTGGTGGATTATCGGGGCATTCCGATGCGGATGTTCTGATTCATGCGATTATGGATGCATTGCTGGGAGCTGCAGGACTACCTGATATAGGCCACTTTTTCCCTGATAGTGATGTCCGGTTTGATGGGGCATGCAGTTTGGAATTACTTAAACAGGTAAGTCGGCACATTACGAAACAAAATTATTTGATCGGTAATATAGACAGTACGGTTATTGCAGAAAAACCCAAAATATCCGAGTATATAGAAGCAATGAAAGCCGTAATGTCTGCTGCGTTAAATATTTCAAAAAATCAAATCAATATAAAGGCCACGACGAATGAAAAATTAGGGGATATTGGCCGCGGGAAAGGTATTGCGGCACTTGCATCAGTCATATTATTCAGGAGGGAATATAATGAATAAAGAATTTAAAGTCCGTTTTGCTCCAAGTCCTACCGGTCCATTTCATATCGGCGGAGCAAGATCTGCATTATTTAACTGGTTAGTTGCTCGTCATCAAAATGGGAAGTTTTTAGTGCGCATTGAAGATACAGATCTGGCCCGTTCCACAAGAGAATCTGAAGAAAATATAAAAAAAGCGATGAAATGGCTTGGTTTGTATTGGGATGAAGGTATTGACGTAGGTGGTGAGAACGGACCTTATCGACAGACAGAAAGACTTCCACTTTATAATGCAGCTGTTCAGCGTCTCCTTGAGGAAGGGAAAGCTTATTATTGCTATTGTTCAGCGGATGAATTGGAGGAAAGCAGAAAGGAGCAGTTGAAGGAGGGGAAAACACCTATATATAATAACCATTGCAGCCATTTAACCGAAAAACAGATCGAACAATATAAATCTGAGGGACGTAAACCCGCAATCCGCCTTCGCGTTCCTAAAGATGGTGTATTTGCGTTCGATGATATGGTTCGCGGGCATGTGGAATTTCAAGCAGCTGGTGTAGGTGATTTTATTATTGTTAAATCAGACGGAATCCCCGTTTATAATTTTGCGGTAGTCATTGATGACGCATCTATGGGAATTACCCATGTTATTCGTGCAGAAGAGCATTTATCTAATACCCCACGTCAAATTGCTATATATCAGGCACTCGGATATGAAATCCCAAAATTTGGACATATATCTCTTATTCTCGGATCTGACCACAAAAAAATGAGCAAACGTCACGGAGCGACTTCTGTGGATGAATATCGTAAAATGGGATATCTCCCGGATGCAGTGGTTAATTACCTGGCTCTTCTTGGCTGGTCACCTAAAGGTGAGCGGGAAATTTTCAGCCGGGAGGAACTCATTTCGGAATTTTCAATGAAACGTGTTTCTGCTAATGATGCAGTATTTGATATTGAAAAATTAAATTGGATTAATTTCCAATATATGAAGAAGTTATCGCCTGATGAACTTTTCCAGGTAGCACTGCCGTTTCTTGTTGAAGCGGGATATGTATCATTGCCGCTTTCTTTAGAACAGGAACAGTGGCTGAAAGATGTTGTATGGTTCGTCCGCGACCATTTGTACTATGGAGCACAAACGCCAGAAAATGTAAAAATATTTTTTGAGACACATCCTAAAATTACTGATGAAGAAAAGATTTCTATTATGAAACAGGAAAGCAGTGCCGTACTTATCCGTCAATTTGCTGATGCATTGGACGCATTGGATTCCTTTGATGAGGAGTCCATCAAAAAGTGCTTTTCACTCTTGATGAAGAAAACCGGAATTAAGGGAAAAGCGGCATTTGAACCTATAAGAATTGCGTTGACCGGAGAAACACATGGCCCTGGCTTATATACTATGATTGCTTTATTTGGGAAGAAGAAATCCGTACAGCTTTTAAAAGACAGCCTCCAATATTGTTAAAGTGTGATTTAAACTATTTCTGAAAAATATTTACCGGGAATTTTTATCTGATAACCAAGACCTCCGAATGGGGGTCTTAGTTTTAATCTGAAAGGGTTTTACTTTTATGAAACGGATATGAACAGGCTATTGACGCTTGCTTGGATAAATTATACAATCATACAAATATCTATACATATACGAAATAATATTAGGGGAGTTAATATTTAAATGGATTTTGAACTTATACAACGTGCATTGCCAATTCTGCTTATGGGTGCGGGGGTAACAATAGAAATTACTGCATTCAGCGTAGCAATAGGTTTTTTTATTGGTCTCTTTGTTGGGATTGCCCGTATATCGCAGTTTAAAATATTACGAATAATGGCAGCGGTTTACGCGGACTGTATACGTGGAACACCATTGCTGGTACAGATCTTTTTGATTTACTTTGCATTGCCCATGGCAATCGGTCAGCGGGTAGAACCTTTTATCGCAGCAGTCGCGGCTTGTGGAATAAATAGTGGTGCTTACGTTTCTGAAATTTTTCGCGCAGGAATTCAAGCCATTGATGTGGGACAAATGGAAGCTGGACGTTCATTGGGCCTCACCTGGTGGCAAACTATGCGTTTCATTATATTGCCACAAGCATTTAAAAATATTTTACCGCCTTTGGGAAATGAATTTATTGCAATGTTAAAAGATTCTTCTCTGGTGTCTGTTATCGGATTTGAGGAACTCACAAGACGCGGTCAATTGATTATTGCACAAACCTATGGTTCATTTGAAATTTGGATGACCGTAGCAGTTTTATATTTAATAATGACAATGGCGATTTCAAGGATTGTAGCATTTCTGGAAAAGAGATAATTATGGATGAAGAAAAATATATTATCGATATAAAGCATATAGGTAAAAAGTTTGGAAATTTAACTGTTTTAAAAGATATAAGTAGTAAAATCAAGAAAAATGAAGTAGTTGTCATTATAGGCCCTTCCGGTTCGGGGAAAAGCACTTTTTTACGATGCCTTAATGGATTGGAAACCGTTACATCAGGAGTTATTACTTTTGACGGGATGCCCTTGGATGGAGAAAAGCATCTTAATATTGTACGTACTGAGGTAGGAATGGTATTTCAAAAATTTAATTTATTTCCACATATGTCAGTGATACAAAATATTATGCTGGCTCCCATGAAGGTTCGGGGAATAAGGAAAGAAGAAGCCTATGAAAGAGGAATACAGTTACTTCGCAAAGTTGGACTTGAAGATAAAGCAAAATATAAGCCAAACCAATTGTCAGGAGGTCAGCAGCAACGCGTAGCCATTGCGAGAGCGCTTGCAATGAAACCAAAAGTTCTTTTGTTCGATGAGCCGACTTCTGCACTGGATCCGGAAATGGTTCATGAGGTGCTGGATGTCATGAAAGAAGTGGCGGAAGAAGGTATGACTATGGTAGTTGTTACGCATGAAATGGGCTTTGCCAAAGAAGTGGGTACAAGAATACTCTTTTTGGACAGCGGGATGATTTTGGAAGAAGGAACTCCGGAGGAGATTTTTAAAACCCCGAAAGAAGAAAGGACAAAATCCTTCCTGGCTCAAGTATTGTAAGGTGAAATATTATTTATCATTGACTCTATCTATGATTTGTGGTAATGTTAATTCGTGTCCGAATGGGGCAAAGTAGTAATATTTTTAGGAGGAACATTTTATGAAAGGTACAGTTAAGTGGTTCAGTGCAGACAAAGGCTTCGGCTTTATTGAAAGAGAAGAAGGCGGCGACGTTTTCGTTCATTACTCTGCAATTCAGACAGAAGGATTTAAAACACTGAGTGAAGGCCAGAAAGTAGACTTCGATATCATTGATGGTGCAAGAGGTCCTCAGGCTGCTAATGTAAAAGTGGTAGACTGATCACTTACTGAAGCTATAAAGCGTAGGTTTTTGATTCAAAAAGCAGGATCAAATTTTGATTCTGCTTTTCTATTGCCATTTAGTAAATTTTTCTTCTACACAGTTAATGTTTGGAGAGCATTTTATAAATAATTGGTATAATTAGCAGCAATTGTAATTTTCATTTTACATTCGTATCAAATACATTCAAATATCTAATAAAATAGACATCTAACCGATTATTATCAATTTGAAAATTTAGAGGAATATACTATAATAACTATAAAGAGCAGTACATAAATTGCTCATTCGTGAAAGGGGGATTCATTTATGGAATTGACAGTTAGAGGGAAAAATCTTGAAATCACAGAAGCTTTACGTACTTATGTAGAAAAACACACCGGAAAGATACAAAGATATTTTGATAAACCGATTAAAATTAATGTACTCCTTAGAATTTCAAACATGACTAAAACCTGTGAAGTAACTGCATTTGTGGATGGTGTTATTCTTCGTGGTGTTGAAAAATCTGATGATATGTATAAGTCTATTGACTTGGTTTTTGACAAGGTCGAACGTCAGATTCACAAATATAAAACCCGTTTGGCCAAACGTTTTAAAGAATCTAATGTTCTAAACAAACAGTTTGTCAGTGAGAAAGAATCCGTACCAGGCGAGAGTGAATTTGAGATTGTCAGACAAAAGCGTTTTACTATTAACCCAATGTCTCCGGAAGAAGCTATTTTACAAATGAATTTATTAGGGCACAATTTCTTTATGTTTTTTAATTCTGAAACAGAAGCGATGGCTGTCGTTTATCGCAGAGATGACGGAAAATACGGTTTAATTGATGCTGCAAAATAAGAATTAAATGAAGTGATTGAAAAAGGGCGGTTTTATCCGCTCTTTTTTGACTATATGTCTATGTTTTGCTAAAATATACTAGATATTCGTGTAAATGAAAATTGTTTTTGCTGGTAAGATAAGGAGTATTTTAATGTTCAATAAGTTTTTTGACCGTTTATTTAACGGTTCCAATGAACGTGATATAAAGAAAATGCGGCAGCTTGTGGAAGAAAAAATCAACCCGCAGGAATCAGCATTGAAGAAACTGAGTGATTCTTCTTTGGCAAATAAGACTAATGAGTTTAAGGCACGACTTGCAAAAGGTGAGACTTTGGATGATATTCTGCCAGATGCATTTGCTGTCATAAGAGAAGCTTCCCGCCGTGTGTTAGGAATGAGGCAGTTCGATGTCCAGCTTATCGGCGGTATTATTCTGCACCGTGGCAACATTGCAGAAATGGGTACGGGAGAAGGCAAGACTCTCGTCGCTACGGCACCGGTATATTTGAATGCATTAGAGGGCAAAGGGGCTCATGTTATTACTGTCAATGACTACTTGGCTAAGCGTGATAGTGAATGGATGGGGCAAGTATATAAATTCTTAGGATTATCGGTTGGCCTTATTGTGCATGATTTGGATTTTGAACAACGAAAAATTGCTTATAATTCAGATATTACTTATGGGACAAACAATGAATTCGGGTTTGATTATTTACGTGACAACATGGTGAGCAGTTTGGATCAAATGGTACAGCGGCCTCTCCATTATTGCTTAATTGACGAAGTAGATAGTATTCTCATTGATGAGGCACGTACGCCGCTTATTATTTCTGGCCCGGGCCAAAAATCTACAGATAATTATTATGTGATGTCTAAATTAGTTCCTCAACTTAAATTAGGAGAGGATTATACCATTGATGAAAAACAGAAAACTGTTGCACCGACTGAAGCCGGCGTGTCAAAAATGGAAAAAATGCTTAAGGTCGATAACCTTTATGATACAGATAATCTGGAACTGAATCATCTTTTTGTACAAGCACTGCGCGCACAGGCCATGATGGAGCGTGACCGTGATTATGTCGTTAAAGATGGAGAAGTTGTTATTGTTGATGAGTTTACAGGACGATTAATGTATGGCCGCCGGTACTCCGACGGACTACATCAAGCTATAGAAGCAAAAGAAGGATTGCAAGTACAACGTGAAAGCCAAACCTTAGCAACGATCACATTTCAAAACTATTTCAGAATGTATGATAAACTGGCAGGCATGACTGGAACGGCGAAAACAGAAGAACAGGAATTTATTAAAATCTACGGACTTGAAGTTTTCCAAGTTCCTACCAATAGACCTGTCCAACGAAAAGATCTGCCTGATGTTATTTTTAAGACGAAACGTGGCAAGTACAGGGCGGTTGTCCGTGAAATTGAAAGGCGCCACGCTACCGGGCAGCCAATGCTTATTGGTACAACGTCTATTGAACAGTCGGAACAACTGAGTCATATGCTGAAAGAGGCTGGTATTGTCCATAATGTATTAAATGCGAAATATCATGAACTAGAAGCACAAATTGTAGCACAGGCCGGGCAAAAAGGCCAAGTTACTATTGCGACCAACATGGCCGGTAGGGGAACTGATATTGTTTTAGGTGAAGGAGTATCCGAGCTGGGAGGTTTGGCAATCATCGGTACAGAACGTCACGAAAGCCGAAGGATTGACAATCAGCTGCGCGGACGTGCGGGCCGCCAGGGAGACCCCGGTTCCAGTCAATTTTTCTTGTCACTTGAGGATGACTTGCTCCGCATTTTTGGTGGAGATAACATCAAGAAGTTCATGGAAAAAATGGGACTGGAAGAGGATGAAGAAATCAGAAGCAGTATGGTTTCAAGCGCTATTCAGAAAGCCCAAAAGCGGGTAGAGGAAAGAAACTTTGATATCCGAAAATATGTGCTTGAATATGATGATGTTATGAATCAGCAGCGTAAAGTTGTTTATGAACAACGTCGTAAAATCCTTGAAGGCCAGGATATGAAAGACCAAATTTTAAATATGGTAGACATGCTTATCAATCATGGACTGGAAACATATGCGAATCCGAAGCTTTATCCGGAAGAATGGGATTTTGATGCACTGATAAAATATTGTGAAAAGTATTTTCTTGCCCCCGGTGAAGTTAAGCTTGATGAAATTGAGAATATGAGCCGCGAAGAAATTGGGCGGAAACTCATGGATATCGCGCATGAAACCTATGAAGCAAGGGAAAAATCCATTGGATCTTCCATGATGCGTGAATTGGAAAAGGCTGTCATGCTTAAGGTTGTTGATTCCAAGTGGATGGAACACTTGGATGATATGGATATGTTGAAAGAAGGAATTGGACTTCGTTCATATGGGCAGCGAAATCCGATTGTTGAATATAAGGTGGAAGCATTTAATATTTTCAGTGAAATGCAGCAGTCTATGATTGAAACAATCATTTTATATCTCTATCATATTCAAATCCAATTTACACCGAGTCCGGAAAATGATGCTCCTTCTAAAAAAGAAAGAATTGATTCTTCTGTGAATAATTCTGAAGTGAGCGAAAATGATAAATGATAATTTTTAATAGATAAAACTGAAAGTGAGATGATTAACAGATGTTGGAAGATTTGAAAAAAACATTGACAGAACTGCTTAAACATGAAAAAGAAATAAGGGATTCACTTTGACTTACCTCAATTAGAGGAGAAAATTAGAAGTTATGATGTAGAAATGAGTGATCCGTCTTTTTGGGAAAACGGAGACCATGCGAAAGAAATATCTCAAAAAGCTACTGAAGCAAAAGCTGCTTATGACACGTATACCCGCCTTTTTGCACGTGCAGAGAGCATAAAAGAATTGCTCGATATGGCCATTGAAGAAAATGACCAGGACATGGAAAGTGAACTGGAAGAAGAGATCCATGAGCTAAAAGATATATTAGACAAGAAGGAAATAGAACTGCTCCTAAACGATGAGTACGATGCCAATGATGCAATTATTACTTTTCATGCCGGGGCAGGCGGCACGGAAGCACAGGACTGGACTGAAATGCTGATCCGCATGTACATTAAATGGGCAGAGTCGGAGGGGTTTGTGCTGGAAGAATTGAACATGCTTCCCGGAGATGAAGCGGGTGTCAAAAGTGCAGAGTATATGGTTCGCGGGAAATTTGCCTACGGTTTATTGAAATCCGAGAAAGGCGTTCACCGCTTAGTTCGTATTTCTCCTTTTGACGCGGCAAAGCGGAGGCATACCTCTTTTTCTGCGGTTGATGTAATGCCTGAAATTGGTGACGATATAGAAATTGATTTGAATATGGCTGATGTACGTGTTGATTACTATCGTGCAAGCGGTGCAGGCGGTCAGCATATCAATAAAACAAGTTCTGCAGTGCGAATGACACATATTCCCACGGGAATTGTTGCAGCCTGTCAAAATGAACGTTCCCAGTTTCAAAATAAAGAGCAGTGCCTGCGTTTGCTGAAAGCAAAATTGTTTGAACTGGAAATGCAGAAACGCGAACAGGTAAAAAAGGGGATTGAAGGTGAACAGCAGGCCATTGAATGGGGAAGTCAAATACGTTCTTATGTATTCCAGCCGTATACATTGGTGAAGGATAATCGTACCGGTATCGAAACGGGAAACATTCAATCAGTTATGGATGGAGGATTAAACCCATTCATTGAGGGATTCTTGAAGCATAAGAAGTTTAATAATGCGTAGTCCTTATCCCCGATTAATTTGAAGGATTGATTATGATAAAAACTTATCCGCATAATATATTTAAGATATTGGCCGCAATAATACTTCTCGGGGTAATAGCGGCGGGATACATTTCATGGCAGCGATACAATGTAGAAGCTCATGCGACTACTGTTGAAATGGTTTATGATTATAACAACATTTTAGAAAGCGCGTCTGTCGAAAGTACGTCTGCAGACGAGCTCTTTTCCCTGTATAAAAGAAGTGGCATTACATCATTGGCTGTATATGATGAAACGCCGAAAAAACTTGCGGATCATGGATATATTGCAGTATATCATGGCTCAGAGCTTATATTGCATATGTCTAATCCGCTTATTCGTGGAAATCGTATTTATATTGCATCTACGAATACTTCTGAGGGTATAGAATATTTTGACGAACTCAAAGGGCAATTGAAACGTCTTTTAAGAAAAGATGATTTTCATATTATTCATTTAAACAACGAAGAATTGCTTGAAATAAATGCCAACTATGAACGCTTTTTAAATATGCCGCTTGGTATATTTAAGACTACTGTAAAAAAGGTGGAACAAACCGGATTATACATAGTTCTTCGGCCGATGAATGTTCCACATGCAACTCGTGAGGACATAGATCAATTTTTTAGTGTGGTTGATTCATCAGGAAAGATTAGTGCCATACTTTTCCAAGGAAAAGAAGCACTTGGTTACCCGGCACAATTGGAATATTTGTTGGGCGGACTCAAAGAGCGCCATTTACCTGTCGTTTTAATTGAAGCACAAAACCAACTCGGGTTTGAACGGCAGGACGGAACTTTAACATTGTCCGATAAAGACGGCTATAATACTGTTCGTTTATATGCGATGTCTAAAGATGAATTGATTAAACTGGATCCTAAAGAAGCCGCATCACGTTTCTATGTCAGTACCATAGAACGTAATGTCCGGATGAATTTATTACCTTCATATAAGTTTGCTGCCAATGGAGAAACTTTATCAGAGACAAATGCGCGATATATACACGATGTGACAAACCGGTTGGAAAAACATGGGTTCAATATCGGAAAAGCTTCCGTGATGGAGCCTTATTTCCCATCACGGATACTCCGAGCTGCATCTATAGCTGGAGCAGCCTCTCTTTGCGTGGTAGCAATTCTTTTAATTGTACCTTTTTTAGTTAAGTATGCATGGCCTATAGAAGTCATAGTATTCCTATTCACGCAGACCTTATATTGGACTGGTTATGAGGCCATTCTTCGGCAAGCTCTTGCATTGGGATGTGCGGTTGGTACACCTGTTATCGTGATGTCTTTATTTATGGATTATTGCGTGCAGAAAAAACAAAGTGCTTTTAAAAATATCGGATGGGGACATTTATTTATTGAAGCTGTATTGCTGCTTTGGGGATGCGGAATATTATCCTTAATCGGAGCAATTTATATCAGCGGGATCTTAAGTGATATCCGATTCTTTTTGGAGATGAATATCTTTAGGGGCGTTAAGTTAACTTTTATACTGCCTCTTATTTGTGTTTCTCTTATTTATATTCAAAGATTCCCGTTTTTTGGCAAAGTAGTTGTAACTGATAAAGATTTCATCGGTTTTGTAAAGAAATTTTGCCAAATTGACATTAAATTAGGCGTATTGGCACTTATCAGCCTATTGGGGATTATCGGATTTATATTTATCGGGCGCAGCGGAAATAATGGGGCACCTGTACCTTCGTTTGAAATTTCATTAAGACGTTTTCTTGAAGATATTATGTATGCCCGCCCACGGGAAAAGGAATTCCTGTTCGGGCATCCAGCCATTTTAGCATCATTGGCTGCACTTTATCATCGGTGGCCACAAATTTTACATTATTTTTTAGTTATTGCGATAACAATCGGACAGGGATCCATGGTTGAAACATTTGCTCATATGAGAAGTCCTTTTATCTTAAGTCTAATTAGAGGTATTGATGGATTAGTCGCAGGAACAGCAGTAATGATTATCGTGTTAGCCGGACTCATTATTCTGACACATATAACCGAGTTTTTCGGAGAACGTTATGGAAAAGAATAATATTGTAATTTCCGGATACTATGGATTTAGCAATGCCGGAGATGAGGCCATGTTGTTTGCTGTTCTTCGTGCATTGCATTATGATCCAAAACGTATGCGAATCACTGTTATATCCGGTAATCCCAGACGTACAGAGAATACATTTCGCGTTCATGCGGTATCCCGCTTTGACGGATATTCGATTTTGAAAAGTGTTTATCAATCCGATTTGTTAATCAGCGGCGGCGGAAGCCTGCTTCAGGATGTGACAAGCTGGAAAAGCATGATGTATTACCTGAGTATTATAGGGATGGGAATATTTTTCCGAAAGAAAGTATTTCTTTACTCCCAAGGAATAGGACCGGTCAGATATCATTGGGGACGATGGATTTTGCGTACAGTAATGAACCATGTTGATACTATAACCGTCCGTGATAGTGAGTCAAAATTTTTTTTGGAACAACTTGGTGTAAAAAACAGGATTTATTACACTGCGGATGCAGTCTTATCCCTATCTCCGGTACCGCATGATATAGGAAGAGAGATTTTAAGAAAGAATCATATTCCCACGAATAAAAAATTGATAGGCATTTCCATTCGGCGGTGGATGAATACTGAAGTATGGACGAAGCAACTAAAAAACTACATTATCAAAATAAACGGGAAAGAAGAATATAATTTTGTCTTCATTCCCATGCAGTTTCCGGAAGACTATAAAACAGCAAAAGAATTCTGTGATAAAATCCCACACACGTTCATCCTTTCCCATTCATATGGAACGGAGGAGTTAATGTCCCTTATTGGGAATTTGGATCTTCTTATTGGAATAAGGCTTCATGCCCTGATCTTTGCGGCTTTAATGCATGTTCCTTTTATTGGTATTTCCTATGATCCGAAAATAGATAGTTTCCTGCAGGCAGTCAATGAAAAAGCAATATTTGGATTAGATGATTTTGATGAAGACAAGTTGTGCGTAAAATCTTCCCGATTATTAGCTTTGCCTAAAGCGGCCTATAATTGGGAAGCTGTAGATATACTCAGAAATAAAGCATGCGAAACAATAAAAATCTTAGAAGAAGTTGCTCAACCAAGGGGGTAAATGATGAATCAACTAACCATGAAAGAAATAAAGTTTCTTAATGAAAAAGCAAAAAATATCAGAATCGACATTTTAAAGTCCATTACAAAGGCAAATTCTGGGCATACCGGCGGCTCTCTTTCTATTGCGGATCTACTGACATTACTTTTTTTTCATGAGATGAATATCAATCCGGCAAATCCCAAGATGGAAAATCGAGACCGTCTGGTCATATCCAAAGGACATGGTGCTCCGGCATTGTATGCTGCTTTAGCGGAGAAAGGATATTTTCCTAAAGAAGAAATGGATTTTTTGCGGCAGATTAATCATATGCTGCAGGGACACCCCGATATGAAACATACCCCTGGTGTGGATATGACAACCGGATCATTGGGACAGGGATTTAGCGCTGCTTGCGGAATGGCACTGGCTGCCAAAATGGATCATGCGGATTGGCGTGTTTATACTATATTGGGAGATGGTGAGCTTGAAGAGGGGCAAATTTGGGAGGCGGCGATGTATGCGGCTCATTACAAATTAGATCATCTGACCGCTTTTATCGATAATAATGGATTACAGATTGATGGAGCTATCACGGATGTAATGTCATCACTTCCCATTGATAAGAAATTCAGTGCTTTTGGATGGCATGTTATTACTGTGAACGGGCATAATATGGCTGAGCTCCATAACGCAATTGAAGAAGCAAGAAATATTAAAGGAAAACCCACAATGATAATTATGAAAACAGTTAAAGGAAAGGGGATTCCCGAAATAGAAGGGAAAGCATCCTGGCATGGAAAAGCACCTTCAAGTGAAGAATGTGAACGTTTTGTGAAAATGCTGGAGGCGGAATAATGGGTAAAGCGACACGTGATGCATATGGTGAAACTTTAAAAAGATTAGGAAGCACTCATCCTGATATCGTAGTTTTAGATGCGGATTTATCAGAGTCTACAAAAACATCCATATTTGCAAAAAAATTTCCTGATAGATTTTTTGATACAGGTATTGCCGAAGAAAATATGATTGGTATCGCTGCAGGCCTGGCAACGACAGGAAAGATTCCGTTTGCTTCCACCTTTGCCGTATTCGGTGCAGGCAGAGCCTACGAACAGATTAGAAATTCCATATGTTATCCGAATTTAAATGTAAAAATAGCTGTAACCCATGCCGGATTAACGGTGGGTGAAGATGGCGCTACACACCAGATGTTAGAAGATATAGCGCTAATGCGTGCATTGCCCAATATGACAGTTATAGTTCCGGCCGATGCCGCAGAAACAGAAGCGGCTGTAAGATGGGCAGCGGACTATAATGGGCCGGTATATATCCGTATGGGAAGAGCCAAATGTGATGATATCATGGATCCAAAGGTAATTTTTTCTCCCGGAAAGAGTGTTGTACTGAAAGACGGACATGATGTGGCTATCGTTGCTTGTGGGATTATGGTGTCTAAGGCACTTCGTGCTGCTGAAAGTTTAGAAGGAAAAGGGGTATCAGCCCGTGTAATTAATTTAAGCTCTATTAAGCCGATTGATGTCAAAACAATCATAAAAGCCGCGAAAGATACCGGTGCAATCCTTACTTGTGAAGAGCATACAATTATGGGGGGATTAGGAAGCGCAGTGGCGGAAGTGGTTTGCAAAAATAATCCGGTTCCAATGGGAATGGTTGGTACCGAAGATACTTTCGGTGAATCAGGAAAAGCAGAGGACCTTCTTGAAAAATATGGACTTACTGTTAAACATATTGAAGAAGAAGCTATTCGTCTCTTAGAGAGGAAATAAGAATGATTACTTTTGAAAATGTATCCTTGCAATATGATGCCAGACATACGGCGCTTCGTGATATAAATATACAAATCGGTAAAGGTGAATTTGTTTTTGTTGTTGGGCCAAGCGGTGCAGGGAAATCTACTTTTGTTCGAATTATTACTCACGAACTTGTTCCGGAACAAGGTACGGTGTTTGTTAATGGATTAAAAATCAATGACTTAAAACAAAGTAAAGTCCCTTATTATCGTCGTACTTTGGGAATTGTTTTCCAGGATTTCCGACTCTTAACGGAAAAAACTGTTTTTGAAAATATTGCTTTTGTTTTGCGGGTTACCGGAGCTAAAAGTGCGGAGATCCGAGAAAAGGTAAATCGTGTACTTGATCTGGTCGGTCTTAAAGGCCGAGCAAATGAACTGCCCACCAAACTGTCCGGAGGAGAGCAGCAGCGAGTCGCCATTGCAAGAGCTCTTGTCAATCAACCCGTACTTTTAATTGCCGATGAACCTACGGGGAATCTTGACCCTGTAACTTCTGAGGATATTATGAAGCTTTTTAATGAGATTAACCATATGGGGACAACTATTATCATGGTTACGCATAATAAAGAGCTGGTTAATTCCATGCATAAACGCGTTGTCAGCATAGAAGAAGGACATATAATAAGTGACGTAAAAAAAGGAGGTTATGATCTCCATGTTTAGTTCTTTAAGATATTTTTGGAGTGAAGCTTTCAAGTCGTTGTTTCGCAATCAATTCATGGCGATTGCCTCTGTACTTACCGTAACTGTATCTATGTTCATACTGGGCGGTTTTCTTTGCGTAGTGTTAAATATCAACCACATGGCATCCTACCTTGAAAATCAGGTAGAAATGACTGTCTATTTAAAAGAAGGTCTCCGGACAGAACAGGTTATGGATGTCGGCGCCCATCTCAAAAAACTTCCCGGCATAAAAGAAATCAGTTTTACGAATAAAGATCAGGCCATGGCAGATTTTAAAGAGCGCATGGGAAATCAGTCCGCTTTGCTGGATTCTATCAACGGGAATCCGCTTCCCGCCTCTTACCAGGTGTCATTTTATTCTCCGGATGAATTAAAAGCGGCAGTAGATATCGCTAAAACTTATTCATCGGTTGATGCAGTCCAATATGGACAAGATATCATTGACCAACTTTACAAAATTGCACAAATTATCCGTATAAGCGGGATTATGCTTATTTTATTTCTTGCCGGGGCAGAGTTATTTATTATTTCCAATACGATCCGTTTAACAGTTTTCGCGCGGCGTCGTGAAATACAAATTATGAAATATGTGGGGGCAACAAATGGGTTTATTCGTTGGCCGTTCCTTTTTGAAGGAATGATTATCGGTTTTATCGGTTCAAGTATCGCTTCACTTATTTTGTGGCTCGGATATAATGTCATATTGGATGAAATTGCTGAAGCAGGTTTAGTCTTTATTCCTTTAATATCACTATGGCCATTTATGATGTATGTTGTACTTATTCTGATGGCCGCCGGAATTCTGATAGGTGGATCAGGAAGTGCGATTTCGTTGCGTAAATATATGAAGGTCTAAAACATGAAATATAATCGTTGTATGTCGGCAGCTTTAATTTCTGCAATACTCTTTGGAGCTGTCACGCCTGTTGCTGCTGATGAGTTGAATGACAAACTCCAGAATTTACAAGATCAAATAGATGAATCTCGTGCCAAGCAGCAAAGTTGGCAGGAGGTCATCAATGAAATAGCAGGGAAACTTCGTACTATACAAATAGAATTGGATGAAGCAAATCGAAAACTCAAAGCCATTCAGGCAGAACAGTCAGCCGTCAATTTACAGATAAAACAAACGGAAGAAGAGATTAAAAAAGCGGAAGCTTACCTGACACAGCGCCAGGAAATTCTAAATAAGCGTGTACGGTCTATCTATATGTATGGACAATTAAGTTACCTTGAGGTAATTACCGGGGCAAAAAGTTTCAGTGATTTTGCGAACAGACTTGAACTTTTAAAACGGATCATTCATTCGGATTTTAACCTTATTATCGAAATACAGAAACAAAAAGCAGTAATCGAAGCGAAAAAAGCTGAACTTGAAGAACAGAAAGCCCGTTTGGATGCATTGGCGGCGGAAGCACAAAAGACTCAAGATGAAGTTGTTGCAAAAAAAGCACAGCAGCAAAAAATCATGGATGAGGCAAGAAGTGAAAAAGAAGCTGCAGCACAAATGGAGGCAGATTTGATTGCTGAAAGTAATAATGTCCGTGAAATGATTCAAAACAGAATCAGGCAGCAGCAATCCGGTGGTATAGATACTCCTGTTGTACATGGAACGGGCGTCTTTATCTGGCCTTGTAATGGTCCGATTACCTCACCATTCGGATATAGGACGCATCCTATTTTCGGAACAACTATTTACCATGCCGGAATTGATATCGGTGTAGATTATGGAACACCAATCCATGCAGCAGATGGTGGTACGGTCATAGCGGCAGAATGGTATGGTGGATATGGTAATGCGGTTATTATTGATCATGGAAATGGATTGCAGAGCTTGTATGGGCATAATAGTTCATTAACCGTATCTGTCGGTGAAACAGTTTCACAAGGGCAGATTATCGCTTATGCCGGATCCACAGGCTATTCCACAGGACCTCATTGCCATTTTGAGGTTCGTCAAAATGGTGAGGCAGTTGATCCCATGGGTTATTTATAATGCTCAAGTTTGTTTTGAGAAATATGAATAAGATCCTGTTTTGGCTTGGATCTGTCATACTCACTGCTATATTGCTTGTTTTGGGCAGCTTGTACATGTTTACAGACTCTCCTTCTTCATTGATGAAATTTCTATTTACATATCAGGCTGTTAAAGAAAATTATTTTCATGAAGTAACTGATGACGTGCTTTTTGAAGGAGCTTCAAACGGGATGGTTTCCGCTCTGGATGATCCTCATTCAATGATTCTTAGCGGGGATAAATATGAAAGTTTCATGCAATCTACCAGTGGCGAATATGGTGGAATCGGTGTAGTTATAGGTGCCGATCGGAAGAATGTTACCCGGATTATTTCTGTGTTTCCCGGTAGCAGTGCGGAAAAAAATGGTTTACAGTCCGGAGATATTATTAAGCGGGTAAATGATGAAGATGTTTCAGCACTAAGTTTATCGGAAGTTTCTGACCGGGTCCGCGGAGAAGCGGGAACGAGAGTATCCCTTCTGGTTGAGCGTGAAAATGAAGAAAAATTATTTTGGGTTGAACGCTCAAATGTTTCCATGCCAACAGTGCAAAGCCGTCTTATAGATAAAAACATAGGCTATATTCATATCTTTTCATTTGCAAAACATACAGATGAAGAATTTGAAAAGCAATTGGCAAGCGTAAAGGCGCAGGGAGCTGATCGGTTAATTATCGATCTTCGGATGAATCCGGGCGGATTGGTTGATACGGTGATATCCATCATGAATCAGATATTAACCAAGGGCAGAGTTCTCAGCTACCACACCAGAAATGGCGATGACAGAACCTTTGATATCACCGGTATAGAAACTCCGCTACCGATGGTAATTTTGATTGATAGAAACAGTGCCAGTGCCTCTGAAATCTTGGCTGGTGCAGTGCAAGATAAAAAAGAAGGAATTATCATTGGTGAAACGAGTTATGGCAAAGGAACCGTACAATCCGTTATCCAAAATGGGAATAAGTCAGCGTTGAAAATTTCTATTGCAGAATATCGCACAGCTGCCGGGCGGATTATTGATAAAACAGGCATCACCCCTGATATTGCCATAAAGCAGACCGGACATGTTTTTAAGCAAGAAGATGACAACGTTCTTAAAAAAGCAATAGAAGTTTTATCTCAATAAGCTGGAAGCTGCGAGCGAAATCATAGTAATAAATTTCGTTTACAGCTTTTATCTTCATGGGAATCCTGAAAATATGACAGATAAAGTATCTTTCGGGTATAATAAAAATAATCAGTTATATAACAATGAGGTACTTATGTTTATAGACAAGGCAAAAATTATTGTAATTTCCGGTGCCGGCGGAGATGGTATGGTTTCTTTCCGAAGGGAGAAATATGTTCCCCGCGGGGGACCAAGCGGTGGCGACGGCGGTAAAGGCGGATCCGTTTTTATAAGAGCAACTCCTGAATTGAATACGCTTATGAATTTCCGGCGTAAACGAAAATTCGCCGCTGCAAAAGGTGAGAATGGCGGTGCCAAAGAAATGTTCGGCAAAAGCGGAGATGATATTTTTATTGACGTACCGCTGGGAACAATGGTATATGACCAAAGCACAAATGAACTTTTGGCAGATATAACACATGACAAACAAGAAGTTCTCATCGCTAAGGGAGGGAATGGCGGACGTGGAAATTCCCATTTTGCAACCAGTGCTGTACGAGCTCCTGCTTATGCAGAAAAAGGAGAACCTGGTGAAGAGAAAGAGATCCGCCTGGAATTAAAAGTACTTGCGGATGTAGGATTACTTGGATTTCCCAGCGTAGGCAAGTCAAGCTTGATCAGAAAGGTCTCCGGCGCCCGGCCGGAAGTAGCGGCTTACCACTTCACGACTTTGACACCCAGTCTCGGTGTCGTCAATCTTGATGAAATCAGATCTTTTGTAATGGCGGATATTCCGGGATTAATAGAAGGCGCCAGTGAAGGCACTGGTCTTGGGTATGAGTTTCTTCGCCATGTAGAACGAAGCAAGGTTCTGATTCATGTTCTTGATGCTGCCGGAAGCGAAGGACGGGACCCGTATAAAGATTTCCATATCATCAATAATGAGTTAGAAATATATAGTCCTGCTCTTGCAGCAAAAAAACAAATCGTGGCTGCTAATAAAATTGATTTGATTGCAGAAAGCAATATATTGCAGGAACTCCGCCGGAAAATAGAAGCAGAAGGCTATCAATTTTTTCCTATCTGTACATTAACTGGAGAAGGAATTAACCCTCTTTTGGAGGCTGCTTGGAAAATATTACAGGAAACACCTGCTGTGGAATTTGCACCAACGGAAACGACAATTATATATGAATCACCGAAAAATGAGTTTATTATTGAACAAGATCAGGGAGTATTTTCAATAAAGGGGAAACGTGTCGAAAAATTGATTGCCATGACCGATTTTGATAATCCGGTATCTTTGCGGCGTTTTGAAAGAGCCTGGAAATTTATGGGACTTGATAAACTTTTGAAAAAAGAGGGTATTCAAGAAGGTGATACCGTGAATCTCTATGGTGTAGAATTTTCTTTTTCGGACAAGAAAGGATGCTCTGATATACCGGGTGAAAGTGAGGGTAAATCATGCTGACTGGCAAACAAAAACAATATTTAAAAAGTACTGCAGTAGATTTTTCGGCTGTAGTTCAAATTGGTAAAGAGGGAATTACGGATAATGTAATCAACAGTGTAACCGAAGCACTGGCTGCCAGAGAATTAATTAAAGTTAAAATCAATCAGAATTCTGCCGAAAATATCCGTAAGGCAGCAAAACTCCTTTCGGAAGAATCGGGATGTGAAATCGTACAGATTATAGGAAGAAACTGTATTCTTTTCAAGCAGAAGGACAAAAAATCTCATTATGATCTCCCCTGAGAATATCGTAAAAGCTAAAAAGAAAAAACGAATAGTCATTAAGGTGGGAACAAGTTCCCTGACACAGCCCAATGGTAAAGTAAATATTTATTTTATTGATCATTTGGCACGACAGATTTCTGATTTAAGTAATAGAGATATGGATGTTATTCTTGTATCTTCCGGTGCGATCGGTATCGGCATACCGGTATTGGGGTTTGAACATAAACCGAATTATCTTCCTTATAGGCAGGCATGTGCTGCAGTTGGACAGAATATTTTAATGGGTCTTTACGGCAAATGTTTTCACGATTACGGTAAAACCGTGGCACAACTTCTGATGACAAAAGGAGATGCACTAAATACCAAGCGGTATATGCATATGAAAGGAGCGCTTTCCGCATTGCTGGAATTAGGTGTAATTCCTATCATTAATGAAAATGATGCGGTTACAGTAGATGAAATAAAAATAGGAGATAATGATACCCTTTCCGCTATTGTCGCCAGTGTTGCAGAAGTGGACCTGCTCATTCTTCTTTCTGATATCGAAGGACTATATGATAAAGATCCCCATGAGTTTGCAGATGCGCACTTAATACATGATGTACCCCATTTTACCAGGGAGCTTTTCAATGTTGCCGGTGGCGCCGGTTCTGCCCGCGGTACCGGTGGAATGTATACTAAACTGCTTGCAGCAGAAATATGTGTACATTCCGGTATAGATATGGTTATTGCCAAAAGTGATGCAAAGGAAATTTTACAGCGTATCATATCTGGGGAATCCATAGGTACTTTTTTTCATGCAGAAAATGTCCATCCACAAATGAAGCGAAGAGAAATCATTATCGGCTCAAACGTGAGAGGAAAAATATTTATTGATAAAGGCTGTAGTGAAGCTATATTAAACAAAGGTTCCAGTTTGCTTGCTATCGGTATTACAAAAATAGAGGGAATCTTCTCCGAGGGGGATGCAGTTTCCTTATTTTATGAAAACCATGAGATTGCACGAGGAATTTCACATTATGGAAGTGTTGAGCTGGCTCAAATCAAAGGCCTTCATACGAAAGAAATGAGAAATGCACTGGGCACTCCGCCACCATATGATACCGTTATTCATAGAGATAATCTATTGGTAATGCGTTAAAATGAATTTGACTTATAAGTTAAAGCGCTTGATATATTATTATATGTATACGCCAAAAGGAAAATTTGAACTCAGTCATATACGAAGTCTATTTCTTTTCATTTTGATATGTGTAATTATTTTGGAAGTGATATTGTATTTATGGCTAAACGCATAGGTGTATTTGGCGGTTCTTTTAACCCGTTACATATAGGACATCTCATTGTTGCAGAAGCAGCCTGGCAGGAATTTAACTTAGAACAGGTTGTATTTGTGCCAACCGGTGACACTCCTCACAAAAATATGCACCATATCAGTAAAATAGATCGCTTTGAAATGGTAAAGATGGCAATAAAAGAAAATCCTCACTTTTCTATTTCGTCTATAGAAATAGAACGAAAAGGTCTTTCTTATACGGTGGATACTATTAAGCAGCTACACGCTGAATGGGGAAGTGAATATGATATATATTTCATCGCCGGAACGGATGCCGTCGCTGATATGCCAACGTGGAAGTATAATGAGGAATTACTTGATTCCTGTCACTTTATTTGTGCAAGCCGCCCAAGTTCTGAAGAAAGGATAAAACAAGCTGTTGCTTATTTTGGGAAAAAAGGCTGCGAAAAAATTCATTTTCTGCGTACACCTGAATTGGAAATATCATCTACTATTTTACGGAAGTGGATTGCTTCAAATCGTTCTGTAAAATATATGATTCCCGATTCGGTTATCCAGTATATTAATATTCATAATCTTTATAAGGATGAAGAATGAAACTAACAGATATAAAGAAGGACTTAAAAAATAGATTGTCTGAACGGCGGTATGTTCATTCGGCAGGAGTTGCCGCTTCTGCCTATATACTGGCTGAGAAATACGGATATAATCCAAAAAAAGCGGAATTGGCCGGTTGGCTCCATGACTGTGCAAAAGAAATGAAACTTGAAGAAATGCAGGATATCATTGATGAACAAAATCTGCAAGTCGATGAATATATGCGTTCGAGTCGTGCCCTTTTGCATGGGCCGGCTGGAAGTATCATGGCAAAAACTATTTATGGAATAAAAGACAGAGATATCCAAAATTCCATCTTTTTCCATACGACAGGACGTCCTCAAATGGAACTATTGGATAAAATAATTTTTTTGGCAGATTATATAGAACCGAGTCGTGATTTTCCCGGCATAAATATTATCAGAAGAAATGCTCAAAAAAATTTGGATACAGCCGTCTTGTCCGCTTATGACGCAACAATCCGTCACTTATTGGACCAAAAAGAGTATATCTATGAATTAACCTTTTTGGGCCGCAATGATTTAATTAAACACATGGGAAATAAATGAAGAAACAGAGGAACATAAAAAGAAAAAGTAAAATTCGCTATGGAAAACTCTTCCTGTTTATAAGTGCGCTGGTTACCGTTTTATTTTTGTTATCTATGGCAATTTTTCGCGGAATTCATTATATTTTGAACGATTTTCATGGGGAAGATAATCCCAAACCAGTATATTACCTCCTTGTAGGAACAGATGCTCAATCTACAGCCCAAGCAGATTTTGTCATGATTGCATCTATCGATAGCAATTCTAAAAAGGTAACGCTAATCTCAATTCCGGGAAACACCAAGATTGGGAAAGATGAAAAAAACAATATGACATTGAAATCATCTTTTTCTGAAGGAAATGGGGAAGAAATACAAAGTGCGGTAGAAAACTTATTGCACATTAGAATTAGTCAATATGCAGTATTTGATTACCATGCCTTCAAAAATTTAATTGATAAAACCGGTAATATTGAACTGTATGTAGAAAGGCCCATGTCACACGATGACAAAAACGGCGTTTCAGATATTTGGCTGCACAGAGGATATCAGTCACTTGATGCGGAAAAAGCTTTATCCTATATGCGTTATATAGATGCTTTTGATGGCGAGATCGGTCGCATCCAACGGGAAGAGCGCTTTATTAAGGCAATGATTAGCCAAATGCAGAAAAACTTTCCCTTTGTAAACTGGCTATATGCAAAGTATTATTGGAAGGCGGCAGAAACAAATATAACCTCATCGGATGCAGCGTCTATTGCCTATGAATTAACTAAAATTCCTATAGAAGACATACGTTTCATCATATTGCCGGGGGAAATGCGCAGAATAGATAAACAAAATATATGGATAGCAAACCCGGTGGAAATACAAAAAATTATTGGTGTAACTCTTGGACAGAGTAATGAGTAAGGAGAATATAAATTATGGAGAAAACGTTAGAATTAATTTGTGAAGCACTATCAAATAAAAAAGGGGTATTGATTAAAGTATTGGACGTAAAAGATTTGACATCTATTGCAGACTATTTCATTATTTCATCTGTAATGAATAAAAAGCAGGCCCAGGCATCAGCGGATGAAGTGGAAGAAAAACTGGAAGAAGCCGGAATTAAAGCCATTCGCAAAGAGGGTTATCGGGAAGGGAACTGGATTCTCATGGATTTTGGAGATGTTATTGTTCATATATTTACCGATGAAGAGCGTCAGCATTATGACTTTGATTCACTTTGGAAGGATGCGCCTTCAGAGGATTATTCGCAAAATAAAAATGATAAATAAAATGATAAGCCCTGAAATAAACGTTCCTGCTCTGAAAGAAAATTCCATTGTAGAGCTTCCTGTATCCCGCATCGTGTCTTTTGGCGCATTTTTATCAGCACAAACAGGAAATAATGCCGATGATATCCTATTACATAATGGACAACAAACGTCTGAGATTAAAGAAGGTGATATCGTCAAAGTTTTTCTATATCACGATCCTAAACATCGCCTTACTGCAAGCATGAGACTTCCCAAACTTGAAATAGGGGAGGTCGGGTATACAGAAGTCATTCTGATTACTCGTTTTGGTGCTTTTGTTGATGTGGGAACCGAACGCGGGATATTTCTTCCTTATTCAGAAATGATTGAACCAGTTCAAAAAGGGCAGAAAATTTGGATAAAACTGTATGAAGATAAAACGGGACGTCTTGCCGTAACAACACATGTTGAAGAAGATATCAGACGTTTGGCACGTCCTTGCAAGGAACTCAACGTGGGTGATAAAATAACCGGAACTGTCTATAACATAACCCGACAGGGAATCTTTATTATAACAAGAGAACGGTGGATAGGATTCTTACATAACAGTAACATAAATACAGTTATCAAATTAGGCCAGGAGCTCATCGGAAGAATTACCTTTATTCGTGAAGACGGACATGTCAACATTTCTCTCCGCCAAACGAAAGAAAGGGAAATGAATCACGATATGGCAGTATTGATTAATTGTATGAATCAACATAATGGACTATTGCCATATACAGATAAAAGCGATTCTAAACTTATAAAACTCAATTTGAGGATGAGTAAGTCTGCATTCAAAAGAGCAGTAGGACATCTTCTGAAAACTAATCAAATCATAATGACTGAAGGTAAAATTCGATTAAAAAGATAACAAAAAAGATGTGCCTGCAACAATCCGCAGATACATCTCTTTTTTGGTTATAAACAGGTGGCAATCAATAATGCCTGTATAAACCAATAACTTTCCCTCGAATCTTTACGTCTCGCGAAATAATCGGTTCATAATCATCATTTTCCGGTTGTAAACGAATATGATCAGCTTCGCGGAAAAAACGTTTAACCGTTGCGTCATCATTACCGACTAATGCCACTACGATATCACCATTACGAGCAGTTTCCTGTTCGGCAACAATCAAATAATCACCTTCTTGAATACCAGCGTTAATCATACTGTCTCCGCGGACAACAAGCATAAAACAATTAGTATCACTGCCAACCAATTCTGCAGGCAATGGAAAAACGGCCTCAATTTGTTCATCTGCGAAAACGGGATCACCGGCACGAACTGCACCGACCATAGGCATGGGAAGCATTTTCTTTCTATGCCAGGCCTGATCATTGATTACTTCAATAGCACGTGAACTGGATGGATCTTTTTTGATCATACCTAAATCAGAAAGACGTGACAAATATCCATGGACGGTGGATGTAGAACGCAAGCCAACTGCTGTACAAATTTCACGAACCGTGGGGGGAAATCCATCTTCCCATGTCTTTTTGCGAATATAATCCAGTATGCTTCGTTCTCGAATTGTTAATTCTCTTTGGAGACCTAATTTCTTGCCCAATATTGGATACTCCTTTCACCTTTCATTTTAATATCAGGTAATTCTATAATAATTAATTTAATTATAACGTAACAAAATTAATAAATCAAACAAAAGTTCACCCTTATTGCGTTGTGGAGGAAAAGTCAGGGCTAATAACAAATCGAATATAGATTCCCTATTGACCAAACATTTATTCTGTTATATTATTTATACAGAAAATATGTTCTGCAAAAATATGTTCTGTTTTGAGGGCAAAGGGGAAAATGATTATGGGTAAAGTTTTATTTTTATTTATCACAGCAGTCTTATTATGCGGTTGGGGAGTCAATGCATCAGTTCTATCGGACAATTATGTCTATAAAGAAATTATTATTAAAGAGAATGATACCTTATGGGATATAGCGGCAAAGGAAACCGATAACCGCATGGATATCAGAGAATACATATATACAGTTAAACGGTTAAATGCTATAAAAAATTCAGGTAACTTAGTTCCCGGTCAAACAATACGTTTGCCAATGATATCCAAGTAATTATATATGGAAAGCTAAGAACGCATGTTCTTTTGACATTTTGTGCTGTCATATGAACATACGTTCTTTATTCTTTTGAAATAAGAAGTCTCATCCTTTATCGTTCTTCTGAAATATCATTGTAATCGGGTTATTTGTAAATAAATCAGCTTCATTAATATAGTGCCGTACCATTTCAACAGAACGATGACGTGTCTGTTTCATAATTAAACGTTCTTCTACACCGTGAAGTGCTGCATAAGTTGCAAAACCGTGTCTTAAACTATGAGCACCATATAATTCAACAGGCAGGCCGATAAGCTCGATATATTTCTTTACAAGCAAATTGATACTTTTATCACTTAACCTGTGGGACGAAGGCCTTCCGTTTTTCAGGATTCTTCTGAATAATGGCCCAGAAGTAATTTGAGCCTCTTGAATCCATTTATTAAGAGCAACAATAGCGCACATATCAGGATTCTTTAAGTAGGGGATACCGACCTGTTGCCCGACTTGTTCCTGATCGGTTTTAGAATGTTTTAAGGTTACAATAATTCCCTGTGGATATCTGGTGATGTCTTCAAAATCCAAGCCGGAAAGTTCACTTCTTCTAAACGCCCCTAGGAAACCTAGGAGGAGAATCGCCTTATCCCTTATTCCTGACAGGCTGTCAGTATCTATGTAAGAAATTATTTGCTCCAATTCTTCCCAGTAAATAGGAGTCTTACCCTTTTGCATAGCACCCTTCGTCCGTGTAAGACCAATCATTGTTTCCCTGACAATCCAGACTCGACAGGGATTTTGTTCAGAAAATCCGGCTGCATTATAATTTTCTGAAATAGCGCTTATGCGACGTCTGATTGTAGAAATTTTTGCATAATCAGCTAAATCATTAATATAATTTACAATCGTTTCTACGGTGGCAGGGAAGGCCGATACCTTATGATATTTACACCAGTCACAAAAATCATTCCAGTCTGATTCATAAGCATCAACGGTATTTACCGCTTTTGTTTCGGAGAGCGTTTCTTTACTTTTATCAGACAGTCTTAAATTATCTTTTGTCTGGATGATATTCCGTAAATAAAAATGTTTTTCAGGCACTTACATTCCTCCATATATCAAAATAATATAGCCGCGTGGCAATACCTCTTTAAAATTAACTACAACATTACTTCCGATAATTTAATGTTATCGGAACTAAAGTTGCGTAAAGAGAAAATATACCCGTTTCCATCAGATCCAATATATTCTCTTTATATTTAATTATGGTTACGTAAAAGAATACAATTCTTTTGTAACACGAGATACTTCAGCAAAAACTCGTTCAGTATCAATTGTAAGAAGCTCTTTGTTCCGCATAACAAGATTTCCATTAATCATTACAGTATCTACATCCATAGAATTTCCAGCATATGCAGCCAAAGATATACTGTCAAACCGTGGATGCCAATGAAAACCGCTTTGATCTATTAAAATAATATCTGCAAGATATCCCGGTTCTAATTTACCTAAATTATCATATCCAAGACACTTAGCACCTTCTATGGTCCCCATATCAATAGCTTCCTTTGCAGTAACCGCAAAGGGATCATAATTATTTGCTTTATGGATAAGCGCAGCCAAGCGCATTTCCGCAAACATATCCAATTTATTGTTACTGGCCGCACTATCCGTCCCAAGACCGACAGTAATTCCAGAATTTCTCATCTTTATAACTGGTGCAATACCAGACGCCAATTTTAAATTACTCCCCGGATTATGTGTGACACAGACATGTTTTTGAGCCATGATCTTTATATCATTATTGTTAACATGTACACAATGTGCTGCCAATATAGGCCGTTCAAAAAGCCCAAGATTATCCATCAAAGCAATTGGTGTTAATCCATATTCTTTCAGGCAATTATCAACTTCTCCTTTTGTCTCGCAAAGATGTATATGGATTGGAATGTTATATTTTTCAGCTGCATCTCTAACTTTCTTTATATACTCCGGTGGACAGGTATATGGCGCGTGTGGGCCAAGCATCACCTTAAATCGTCCATCACCCGCTCCATCCCATTTCTTAAAAAGTTCTATGTTCTCCTGTAGAGCTGAGGAAGCGTTAGGACTGACACCGGCAAGCCCTCTTGCGAGATTCCCACGCATTCCCGCTTTCTCAGCAGCTTCTCCACAGGCATTCATAAACATATACATATCACAGAATGATGTTGTACCGCCGCGAATCATTTCTGCAAATGCAAGCATACTTCCCCAATAAACAATATCATCATTTAAGTGTTCCTCTACCGGCCATATTTTATTTTGCAGCCAATCCATCAGTGCCAGATCATCAGCATAACTTCGGAATAAGGTCATTGCTACATGGGTATGCGTATTTACAAGTCCCGGTAAGGCAAGCATATTTTGGCCATCAATGACTTCGTTATAATCCTCATTTCGGGGATGCTTGGGAAATTCCCTAATCAATTTTCCATCGACTACAATATTACTATGTTCATGGATTTCTCCATTTTGATATAATGCGACATCTTTTAATAAAATAGACATGTAGCCCCCCTCAGTCTAATCCCAGGTATTCCTTTTGTTTATCAGATAAAGTATCAATCTCATATCCCATAGATTTCAATTTGATTTCTGCTACTTTTTCATCTAATTCTCTCGGGAGTAGGTACAATTGGGGCCGCAGTTCTTTTTCATGTTCACAAAGGTATGAAACAGCCAATGCCTGCATAGCAAAAGATAAATCCATAATTTCCACAGGATGACCATCCCCTGCTGCCAGATTAACCAATCGCCCTTCAGCCATTAAATAAATGGTATTCCCATTAGGAAGAATATATGCTTCGATATTTTTTCTTGCTTCATAATGAGAGTCAGAAATACGCTCTAAATCCTTTCGGCTGACCTCGCAATCAAAATGTCCGGCATTCGCACAAATTGCACCATCTTTCATTTCCATAAAATGTTTTTCCGTAATAATGTCTATGTCACCGGTAACTGTTAAAAAAATATCTCCATATCTTGCTGCCTTTTTCATAGGCATTACCTCAAAGCCGTCAAAAACTGCTTCAATTGCTTTAATTGGATCTACTTCTGTAACAATAACATGGGCGCCCAACCCTTTAGCACGCATAGAAACGCCCTTTCCACACCATCCATACCCCGCTACAACAACGGTTTTTCCTGTTACTGTTAAATTGGTACTGCGAATCACCCCGTCCCATACAGATTGTCCTGTCCCATATCTATTATCAAATAAATACTTACAATAAGAATCATTGACTGCTATCATAGGGAATGCCAATTTATTTTCTTTTTCCAATGCCTTTAAGCGATATATGCCGGTCGTTGTTTCCTCAGATCCGCCAATCAGATTCTTTTTTGCGTCTGTTCTGTCGGAATGAAGTAAATGAACCAGATCCCCACCGTCATCAATGATAATATGCGGCATATGATCTAGCGCCTTATTCAGGAACATGGTATATTCCTCGTCAGTACACCCATGCCATGCGTAAACAGTTATACCCTGATTTACGAGACCTGCAGCAATCGGATCTTGTGTAGATAATGGATTACTTCCGGTCACGATGACATCCGCGCCCGCAGACTGCAGCGTAAGTGCCAAATATGCCGTTTTTGCCTCCAAGTGAATGGACATTACAATGGTCTTTCCTTTTAATGCCTGATTATTTATAAAATCTCTTTTCAGTGCATTCAATGCCGGCATAAATTTTCCCACCCAGCGAATCCGTTGAAGTCCTTCTTCGGCCAAAGATATGTCTCGAATCATAGAATCATTCATATTTTAAACTCCTTTCAAACTGTTTGATAGATATATAGTAAGGCGCCTTTAATGCCCCTTTTTCGGTAATAATTCCTGTAATCAGTTCATTTGGTGTTATATCAAATGAGGGATTGTAAACAGGAATATTCTTAGGTGCGATATAAATCCCTTGAACCATACGAACTTCATCAGGATTTCTTTCTTCAATTGGTATATCCTTACCGGAAGAAATGGAAAAATCAAATGTAGAAAATGGCGCTGCTACATAAAATGGAATCTGATGATATTTACATAGTACAGCAATTCCATATGTCCCTATTTTATTAGCCGTATCTCCATTACCTGCAATTCGATCTGCCCCTACGATTACAGCATCAATTTTTTTTCGTTTCATTACATCTGCTGCCATACTATCTGATATAAGACGGACAGGAATCTGACTGCTTACCAACTCGGCTGCTGTCAGCCTTGCCCCTTGGAGCAGTGGTCTTGTTTCATCAACATAGACACAAGATAGTTGACCATGCTGATGCAGACGTGTAATTACACCCAAAGCTGTTCCGATTCCTGCAGTCGCCAATGCTCCGGCATTACAATGCGTCAGTATTTTTAAATGCTTTTTCCCTTTAAAAATATCTGCGCCCTGATCAGCAATCCGGCCGCATATTTCTTTATCCTGTTTTTCTATTTCATTTGCTTTTCTTAGCAGCGCTCCATAAATATTTTCCAGCTTTGTGTTTCTAAAAACTCCAATCATTTCATCAACTGCCCAAAATAGATTAACTGCTGTAGGCCTTGCCATCTTCATTATGTCAGCGGCATGCAAAAATTGTTTTTCAATTGTAGCGGTATCTTGGCAATCTCTTGAAAATTTCTGATAAGCCAGCAGCATTCCATAAGCAGCGGCTACACCAATAGCAGGAGCTCCCCTTACGACAAGATTTTTTATGGCATCAGCCACCTTTAGGTAATCATTGTATTCTATATATATATATGTTCCAGGCAGGCGTGTCTGATCAAGCAAATACAGTTTATCATTTTTCCATTCTAGGGAATGCATTATCATAAGCAGAATCCCCCGAAATCCTTAACTGCATGACGGCATTCACAATCAAGCGTTGCATCAAAAGATTCGCAAATCATCATCGTAATTTTACGGAAGTTTTCTATATTCTGATCCATGCACTCAACAACCTCTTTATGAGTAAGTACCGTCGGTGAAATTCCTGCCGCGAAATTGGTAACCATTGAAATGGTCGCATAGCACATTTCCGCTTCTCTTGCCAATTGGCACTCCGGTACATTGGTCATTCCTACCACATCTGCTCCCCAAAGCCTAAATGTCTTTATTTCCGCCGGAGTCTCAAATCGTGGTCCTTCCGTACATATATATGTACCATTAGGATGAATAGTAATTTCATTTTTCATTCCAGCTTGAATAATCACATTCCTTAAGGTTTGACAGTAAGGATTTGTCATATCAATATGAGCAACACCACGGAATTCTCCATCAAAGAAAGTTCCATTCCTTGATTTCGTCATATCTAAGAACTGATCAATCAGTACAAGTTCGCCCGGTTTATATTCCGGGTTTAAAGAGCCTACCGCAGTAGTTGAAACTATGGAAGAAACTTCTAACATTTTTAACGCGTATATATTTGCACGATAATTTATTTTATGCGGAGGAATAGTATGCCCTGTACCATGCCGGGCTAAAAATACGATTTCTTTCCCCTTAAAATACCCAATTTGACAAGCCGCTTGTCCAAAAGGGGTATTTATTATTTCAGAACGAATATCGGATAATATCCCGGCATCATACACGCCGGTACCACCAATAAATGCCAGTTTATTCATTGCGTTATACTTCCTTCCTCCTGAAACCAATGTTGAAGCGTCTCTCTTGATATTTTTCGGATCTTACCACAATAATGACATGAAATTTCAATATATTCGTCTTTCAGCAAAGAAACTCTTTCAGATTTCGGCAATGCCACAAGCGCCGTTTTTATCCGTTCTTCCGAACACGTACAGCAAAATGCGACCGGTGCCTCTTTAATTATTGAAAACCCGCCTTCTTTTATAAGTGTTTCCAATTCGTGCCCCTGGAATAATCCTTCCTTGGAAAATAAATGGTTTCTATTTCTGAAGTATTGAGTGAATTTTTTCTTATTCCCTTCCGGCAGCAGCTGGGCAAAAATACCGGCGGCACGCGTTATTTTTTTCTCCGGTGATACAGCTGCTGTAACAAAAATGAAAGATTTTATTTGGTCAGACTGTTTTAAATATTGTCCAAGGCATTCAGAAATATTACCAAAAGATAAATTTATACGGCTACTATAAGGAGTCCGTACTAAGGAATATCTTGTAACAGTAAGTTGTGCTTTATCACTGATGAGGAGCTTTTCATTATGTGATGTCACCGGAAGATTATCATCAGCAGTATCCACATAACCACGTATAAAATACCCTTCATAGGCATCAGTATGAATAGATCCTAAAATAGAATTTGTTTGCCAAAGAATACTGATTCCTTCATGATTCTTAAAATCCGTCGCAAGTACCGATGTACCGGCCAGAATTTTCCCCACAATCACTGCTGTTAAAGCAGGCAGATGATGTAACTCCTGTACCTTTGCAGCAGCAGAAGAAACATCAGAAACAGTTATACGAATTCCTGACATGCTTAAATAATGTTGAATTGTATTAATTTTAATCAATTTTCTCTCCGGATGTCTTGAATATTTGAACAAATTTAGATATCAAATCTTTGCATCATATGTTTATTTTACAACAAAATCAATGAGAACAAAAAGCGCACAGCCTATAAAAACAGACTATGCGGATAAAATACGGAAAGAAAACCCTATGAACGCAGTACATCAATCGCTTTTTTTCTATCAGCCGCGCCAAACACGGAGGAACCGGCTACAAGAATATCTGCGCCTGCGTCTTTAAGCAAAACAGCATTAGCAGAAGAAACTCCTCCATCCACTTCGATGGGAATTTGAAGATTTAAATTCTTCATCATTTTTTTTAATACTTTTATTTTATCTAAAGTATAGGAAATGAACTTCTGACCGCCGAATCCCGGATTAACGGACATAATAAGTACAAAATCTAAAAGAGGCAATATAAGTTCCAAAGCAGACAGTGATGTGCCAGGATTAAGCGCAATACCCGCTTTAATTCCACGAGACTTTATATCGTGAATAGTACGATCCACATGAATCACCGCCTCCTGATGAAAGGAAATCATATCAACACCAATTTTTCCAAGTGAATCAAAATAATATTCAGGATGATATGTCATTAAATGAACATCAAATGGCAGCAACGTGACTTTTCTAAGTGACTGAATGACCGGTGGACCAAAAGAAATATTGGGTACAAAGGTACCGTCCATGACATCAAGATGAACTAAATCAGCACCACCCGTTTCAATATCTTTCAACTCACATTCTAAATTGGAAAAATCTGCGGCGAGGACCGAGGGAGCAATCTTCATAATTTTTTCTCCTGGCAAAATCAAATCAATACTTTTTGGAATACTTCAATTTCTGAAATATTTGTAAATAGGACTCATATCTTCTTTTTTGAACAACCCCGTCTTCTATAGCCTTCCGGATAGCACACTTCGGCTCGGAAATGTGCCGGCAATTATTAAAATAACATTTCCCTAAGTAAGGACGAAAGTCTTTAAATAAAAAACCTAATTCATCAATATCCAGTAAATCTATATCTAGAAGCGTATACCCTGGGGTGTCCATAAGAAATACTCCCGTCTTAAATGGCACTAATTCTGCATGCCGGGTTGTTGCCCGCCCCTTTCCTGTATAAGCGCTGACCGCACCGGAGGTAAAGTATGACCGCCCTAAAAAATAATTTAGAATACTGGACTTTCCAACTCCAGACGGTCCGGAAAATACGATGATACGACCTCGCAAAAGTTTTTTTAAATCGTCAAGGCCATCTTGAGTATATGTAGATGTATAAACACAGGGATATCCCGCTTTTTCATATTCTTCACATACTCTTTTGGCAGAAACTTCATCCAAATCGCACTTATTGATGCAAATCACAGGAGACATATTCGCATTTTCCGCAAGTAATATCATTTTATCAAGAAGACCGCGATTAAGATCCGGTGTACAAATGGATGACACCAGTACGAGTTCATCTACATTTGAAACCGGCGGCCGATATAACTGATTCTTTCGTTTATAAACTTTTGTAATGACTCCCTCGAACCCTTTATTGGCTTCATATTCTACATGATCGCCCACTAATACATCGGTCTTTTTCTTCAATGCTCCGCGTGAACGGCAGCGAGTCAGTACCTGATTATTTCCCAATATGGTAAAATATCCGTTTTGATCTTTCAGGACAGTCCCTTCCATAAATTTATAGCTCCCGATCTTGGACTATATTTCCATCAATAAGTACCTGAACCTTAACATTCCCTATCCCTGATACAGATTGATTAACTGTACTTCCCGGTTTAACCTGCTGATCATAGGAGACTGATTTACCATTATCATCAATTATATAGATAACCACATGGCGTGAATTGCCGTTTTTAGGAATAGTAATATTAACGCTCCCTGTTTTTTTCTGCGTTTTTTCTTTTTTCCCGATAGTAAGATTTACGGAAGATTCATTCGTAGATACGCCACCGGTGGGATTTTGCGCCAAAACAACAGCAGAATCATCTGCAGCAACCCCGTCAGAAGATGAAATAGTTCCTAATGTAAGATGTACGGAATCCAATGCATTTTTTGCATCTGCCAATGTCATACCTACCAAATTAGGAACATTTACCGGTTGGCGCAAGTTAATAACAATATTGACAAGTGTTCCTTTTGCCACTTTCGAGAAAGACTGCGGGCTCTGAGAGATAATGATTTCGGCCGGCTGGGATTGGTCGCTACCATTTTCAACAGCCCCTAAAGCAAGATCCAGTTTTCCTAACCGTTCTTTTGCCTGATCTAAAGTAAGCCCTTTTAAATCAGGAACCAAAATAACAGCTCCACCTTTGCTGACTGTCAGATGAATGATCCTCTGTTCTTTTACACTTGCTCCGCCAACCGGTGTTTGGGATATTACCTGTCCGGCCGGAATATCATCACTGGCAATTTCATCAATGGAAAACTTAAGATTCATTTCCTTCAGTGTCTTTTGTGCCACTTCCACAGGCTCTCCGACAAGCATTGGTACCGTTACATTTGAGGTACTCCAAAAATTTCCAAAGCTAAAAAATGCCCACAAAAAACAGGAAATAAATAAAAGCACCATTGCGATCCAAATATACTTTTGAGGGAAATTTGTAATCAGATGAGAAAGCTTACCTTCCGTCTCTGTTCGTGCAATTTTTTCTGTTTTTTGTGCAATTGGTTTCGTCATCGCAGCAAACTCGGGCTGTGCAGGTTTATAAATGGACGTAGTAAATCCCTGCGCCATTTTTAACTCAGAAATAAAATCAGAAACAGAATTGTATCTCTTATCAGGATCTTTCTGCAACGCGGTCAAAACGCATTCTTCCAGCATGGGCGTAATGGCAGGATTAAATTTAGTTGGCCGTGGTACTTCTCCGCGCATATGCTGCAGTGCAATACTGACTGCTGTTTCACCTTCAAACGGTAAATGGTGTGTAAGCATTTCATAGAGCACAACACCTAAAGAATAAATATCTGTTTTCTCTGTAACTTTATCCCCAGCCGCTTGTTCTGGTGATAAATAATGAACAGATCCCAAAATAGATTTTTTATCAATTACTGTTGCAGAATTGATTGCTCGTGCGATGCCAAAGTCAGTCACTTTCACCTTACCGGTTTCAGTCAGAAGAATGTTATGCGGCTTAATGTCACAATGAACAATACCATTCTCATGGGCTGCTTCAAGTGCGCTGCCGATTTCAACAGCAATACGTACAGCCATATCGACAGATATACTGCTGTGATCTTGAATATATTGTTTAAGGGTCACCCCTTCGACATACTCCATAACAATATAATGTACTCCCTGATCATCCCCAACATCATATATCCCCACAATATTAGGATGTGTAAGTTTCCCTGCAGACTGCGCTTCATGTCGAAAACGTACAATGAAATCATTGTCTTCTGCAAAACTGCTATGAAGCACTTTTACAGCAACTACCCTATCAAGTAATAAATCGGTAGCCATATAGACATCTGCCATGCCCCCCGAGCCTATTTTCTTTTCCAATTTATAGCGATTGTCAAGTGTTTTACCAACCATTAGCCTTCTCCGCCTTTTCTACCCCAGTAGTCAATTAATATAAGAGATACATTATCTGCCGCACCTGCATTATAAGCGGCATTGAATAAATGTTCTCCGCAATTCATTAAATCTTCTTTGGTAAAATTTCTATATTCTGACAGAATTTTTGCGATATGTGTATCATCCACCATCCCTGTCAATCCGTCAGTACAAAGCAGTATTAATGTATTATTTTTTAACCGGATTGTACCTGTATCCACTTCTAACGCCTTCTTGATTCCCACAGCACGGGTAATTTCATTCTTCCGTGGATGTTCATGCATTTCATCCTCGGTAATCTTGCCTTTTCTTAGAAGTTCCATAACAAAAGAATGGTCTGTTGTCACTTGCTGGAGAATTTCTTTATGATAAATATATAACCGGCTATCTCCGACATGTGCCCAACTCAGTATATTATCATTGATACCTACTGTAATCATGGTTGTTCCCATACCATCAAGTTCAGGTTTCTTCATTTTTTCGGTCAGAACAACTTGATTTGCATGCAAAATAGACTCCTTCAAGAGTCCTTCTGAAATTTTTTCCAAAGGTACATTCTTCAAGAAGCCGGTTCCACTTTCAACAGCAAGCCTACTGGCCACTTGACCACCTACGTAGCCTCCCATGCCATCCGCTAAGATAAAAACGGGACCGGAACAATCCGAAATACTGTCTTCATTTACTTTGCGAATCAGTCCGACACGGGAATCGCCGTATGCAATAAACATAGATGCCAGATTCTTTCTATAACCTAAATACAATAAATGCTATTTACAATTCATAGTAGCATGTTGAAAAAACACAGTCAACAAAAGCCTTTAAGGATACTAAGTGACACTGTTTAAATATCTCCGTTTTAACTGTCCGCAAGCCGCTTGTATTTCATCCCCCATTTGTTTGCGCACAGTCGTTTCCTTTCCTTTTTTCAGCAAAATATCCTGAAATCGTTTGATTTCTTTCCATTCCGGCGGATACAATTTAATATGCTCTGTACCGTTGATAGGGATTAAATTGATATGGCACGGCATTTTACCTATTAAGCGGCAAAGTTCTTTTGCGTTTTCCACACTTGCATTCATATCCTTGATAAGAATATATTCAAAAGTGACCCTTCTCTTTGTTTTCTTAAAGTAATATTCTGCCGCACTCACTACATCTTTAATTCTAAAATTTTTACTTATAGGAACCAAAACATTACGAATCCGATCATTCGGCGCATGCAAAGAAATAGCAAGGGTAATAGGGATATTTTCATCAGCTAATCGATAAATTTGAGGTACGATCCCGCATGTAGAAATAGTTATATTACGATAACTGATATTCAATAGTTCAGGATCATTCGCAAGATGGATAAAATGCAAAACCTCTTCATAATTAGTAAGCGGTTCCCCTGCTCCCATCAGAACGATGGAATGGAACGGTATATCGTAAAGTTCTTTAAATGCATACATCTGTGCAAGAATTTCTCCTGCCGTTAAATTTCTTTCCAACCCTTTTCTTGTGGAAGCGCAAAATATACATCCCATTGCACAGCCGACCTGGGTGGAGACGCAAATAGAATTTCCATAATGGTGACACATACAAACGGTCTCAACCAAGGAGCCATCTTTTAATTTAAGAAGTAATTTTATAGTCTTTTCATCATCGGATTGAGCCCGGCTTATAATGACCGGCTTATCAATCTGTCCGTTCTCTTTTAACCAGTCTCGCATTTTCTGCGGAAACTGAGTCATTTCATCAAAATGGAATATATGCCTTTTGTATAGGTAATCTTGTAATTGCTTTGCTCTGAAACAGGGAAACCCGTTTTCCACAACCCATGTTTCTATCTCCTGCAAATTTAGTCCCCATATATTACGCTTCATGAGATACCTTTCTTAATTTTGCCACAAAAAAACCATCACTTCTGACTAAATCAGGATAAAAGGTCATCATCCCATTTAAAGATTTTCCCAAAACGGGAAAGTTAAATTCTTCCGGCGCAAACTCCGAATGTAAAGAAAGAAACTCATTAATAATATGTTCGTTCTCATCAGGATTAAGTGTGCAAGTACTATAAACCAATACACCGCCTGTTTTTGTATATTTAGCCGCCTGCTCAATTAATTGTTTTTGTAATGGTGGAAATACGGATAAGTCACTTTCCTTTCTTCTCCACCGAAGTTCCACCTTATGTCCTAAAACCCCTAATCCTGAACAAGGTGCATCTAAAAGGACCTTATCATAAGTTTCATACAGGAATGGCAACGGTTTGACGGAATCTCTTACCTCTGTATGGATAATAGATATTCCCAAACGTTTTGCATTGTTTTTTATCAATTTGATTTTATGCGGATAAACATCCCAAGCGTCAATACTGCCTCTATTTCCCATCAACGCTGCTATATGCGTTGTTTTACTTCCTGGCGCCGCACACATATCAAGAACATGGTCTCCTGCATCTGGTCCAAGTACTTTGGCGGGAATCATGGAAGATGCCGTCTGTATATATATAAGTCCTGTCTGCAGAAACTCTGAAAACAGAATATCCGTCCCCGCTTTTATTGCCAGTGCTTCCGGCATATAAGAAATATCTCCTACACTTATATTTCTTAATTTTAACTGTTTTTTGATATCATCCGTTTCTATTTTAAGCGTATTTACTCTAATGCATGTGTCCGAAATAGTATTAAAGGCTTTCAGAATCTTTTCAGATTGTCCCATACCGTATTCTTTTTCAAAAAATCGAATCAGCCATTCAGGTTGGTTATAGATTAAAGATTCATAAAAGACACGGTTGGAAGTTCTATCCGGCAACGTAAGTGATTCCCTTCGGCGAAGAAAATTTCGGAGAACTCCATTAATAAATTTTACATTTCCGATATGAGTTACTTTTTTTGCAATTTTTACTGTTTCGTTGACAGCTGCAGACTCAGGGATACGATCTAAAAAGACAATCTGATATATCCCAAGGGCTAAAAGAATACGTACTGCAGGATGAATTTTAAACATCGGCCGGTCACTTATCAAACTGATCAGCCAAAGGCAATAATTATATTTACGACAAACCCCATAAATAAGTTCCGTCAATAAATGTCGTTCTTCCTTTTTTAAAGGGCACCACCGCAAAATACTCTGAATCGTTAAATTAGCGTAAGCATTTTTTTCAAAGATTTCATAAAGTGCCTCAAATGCCAATGTTCTCGCTGATTTTATTTTTTCAGTACTCGAAGCAATCATTGGTTTTTACCTGATATCCATTGATAAAATCAATCGTTTTCATTCGCTTATGATTCTCCGGTTGAACCATTGTTAAGTATATGATTCCATGCGTCGCAACAACACCTATATTCCCATCTTTTAAAGAAACAACAGTTCCCTTGGGGATCGCAGCGGTATCGCTGTTCTCATAAAAAGCAGCATGGATTTTTATCCGTTTGCCATGAAAATAGGTGTATGTCCCCGGGGAAGGATACATTCCTCGAATAAGGGCATCAATAACTGATGCCTCTTGCTCCCAATCAATATGCCCCATCTCTTTTGTAACTTTTTCCGCATAAGTTGCTTTAGCATGATCTTGCGGTTTCGCACCAGCCATACTTTCAGGTAGATTCTTCAAGACATAGAGAAGCTCTTTCGCCCCCAACACGGAAAGTGATTCAAATAATTCACCCGCTGTCATATGCGGCAGGATTTTCAAGGGAGCCATACGAATGATATCACCTGTATCCATCCCGGCATCAAGTTTCATGATACTGATACCGGTCTCACTTTTACGGTCTATAATAGCCCTTTGTATAGGGGCAGAACCTCTATACTCCGGCAAAAGAGAGGCGTGAATATTAATCGCTCCATAAACGGCGGCATCTATAACTGCGACCGGAAGAATTTTTCCATAAGCCACTACAATAATAAGATCTGGCTTTAATGCAGCCAGTTCCCGAATAGTATCTTCACTTTTAAAAGTCGTCGGTTGGTATACCGGGATATTCTCTTCCATTGCTAATTTTTTTACATCAGAAAAAGTTATCCTGTTCCCTCTTCCATTTATTTTGTCAGGCTGAGTATAAACAGCAATAGGTCTATATCCATTTTCACACAGTGTTTTTAATTGCACAGCCGCAAAATCAGGTGTTCCCATAAATATAATCCGATATGGATTACTCATCAGACGCTCCTTTATGCAACGAGTTTGCCTTTTCGATAAAAAGAATCCCATTCAGATGATCTGTTTCATGTTGTATACAACGTGCCAGAAGTCCCGTCGCTTTCTTTTGCTTTCTTTTCCCGTGAATATCCTGATATTTTACAGTCACATTAGCATAACGTTCTACTTCTCCATACCAATTTGGAACAGACAAACAACCTTCCGTATCAGTTACTTTCTCATCTCCGTCAGGAGTCCATCTCGGATTAATATAAGCTTCAAATCCGGATTCTCCATCATCAGCAACAAAGACACGTTTTGAAACAGCAATTTGCGGTGCTGCCAATCCTACTCCGTTAGATTCGTACATTGTCTTTTTCATTTCATTAACTAAGAACTTCAGTTTCTTATCAAATGCGGTAACAGGCATGGCAACAGACTTCAAAATCGGATCGCCTGCAGTAATTATTTTACTCAATTCATTTCCCTTCACTTTCACTAAAATATTATAGGGGATCTACATCTATAATTATATCATTTTCCTGAAATATCTTAGAATTCTGCATGGAAAGCTTCAAACGCCTTAGTGTGTTTCCTTTTATAAGCAAGGAAACATTATATATATTTCTTACCTTTTTGACAGGTTCATCATAAGGCGGTGTTACAGAAATATAATCCGGTATATCAGGCAGCATTTCCCGAATATAACGATAAATCTTTTCTGCATGATTTCTGGCGATGCTTTCTTTTTTATTAAAACAGGTGATTTTCATCAACCTGGTAAACGGCGGATAATGGAGAGTTCTTCGATATTCCAATTCCTGCTGATAAAAAGCATCATAGTCCTGTTTTGCAGCAGTTAATATAACATAGTGTTCTGTATTATATGTTTGAAGAATGACTCGTCCCTGTTCCAAATTCCTGCCTGCCCGCCCCGCACATTGTGTAATCAGATTAAAAGTCTGTTCTGCTGCAAGATAAGTAGGCATATTCAAGGTGCTATCCACAGAAAGGATCCCTACAGACTGCACGCCCGGTATATCATGTCCCTTGGCTACCATCTGTGTGCCGAATAAGATGTCAAATTTTCCATCTCGAAAATTGGATAATATTTTTGCAGCGCTATACTTCCTGGCAGTACTATCTACATCAAAGCGGCAACATTTCGCTTCCGGAAGTAATTTTTTCAAATCCTCTTCAATCCGCTGTGTTCCCCATCCTAAATATAATATATCTTGAGAACTGCACACAGGACACTGCCTGGGCAAAGGAAATGTACTCTCACAATAATGGCAGTTCAATCGATGTTTATCTTTATGATAGACAAGCGGAACATCACAATGGGTGCATTTGAATACATATCCGCAATGTTTACACATCAAAGTCGGTGCAAACCCTCTTCGATTCAGCAGCAGAATCGCTTTATGATTCTTTTGAACCGTATCTCTCAAAAGATCAATCAGCGGTCTTGATAAGTTGGTCGCATGCCCTATATCTGCTTCGCTCCGCATATCATAAACATATATTTGAGGCAGTGGTGTTCTATGAACACGTTGCCTCATTTCCAGCAATTCAATCTTCTTATTTTTAGCCGCAAAAAAAGTAGTAACAGAAGGCGTAGCCGCCCCAAGAACAATAGGGCAATTATAAATAACAGCCATTACCTTTGCCACATCTCTGCCATTATAGCGGGGAGTCTCCATTTGTTTATAAGATGAATCATATTCCTCATCAACAATAATAAGTTTCAGATTCTTAAACGGCATGAAAAGGGCAGAACGGGAACCAATAATAATAGAACTTTCTTCATTTGCAATTCTTTGACGATTATTATACCGCTCACCTTTACTTAAATTACTGTGCATAAAAACCACTTTATCGCCAAAGTAATCGGCAAAATAAGAAACCATCTGGTTCGTCAAAGCAATCTCAGGTACTTCGAGCAGCACTGTTCCCCCTGCTGCAATCGCACTCTCCGCCGCGCGGAGATAAACTTCCGTCTTCCCACTTCCTGTTACACCATAAAGGAGTATACCCTTGTATCTTTCCTCATTAACAGCACCGATTATATATTCTACCGCATATTTTTGTTCCTCCGTTAGTTTACGTGGGTTGTCACTCTTTTTGTTTTCCACAAGCGAAAACGTTTTCTTTCCTCGATAAAATAGATGTCCATTGCCATTCCTGCAAAAGCGTCGAATAACATCCCGTGAAAAGCCCGCTGATATCAGGTTTGAAATCGAATCCTGCCCGATTTGACACAGATGCGACCATAAGGCTTTTTGTCTTCCCCCTCTTTTCATTGACTCCGATTCCGATTTGTTATTAATGGCTAACCATTCTTCCAATGGTTCTTTATAGACTTTTTGCAATAATTCTGTTTCTTTTATAAATCCTTTCGCAAGATATCGGTTACAACGAGTTTTACCCAAAACTAAAACCGCGTCTTCTTTCGAAATGATTTCAACAGAGATATCGATCAGTCCCCATATATCCTCACATTCCGGAATTTCCTTCCAATTAATCTCATATAAGACCTCTGTTCGTATTCCTTTTTTATCAATAAGAAAAAGACGAAGAGCATCTATCAATGTGCACATATAATATTGTGAAATCCATTTTGCTGTTTTAATCATTGCATCCGTAAACCAAGGTACTGAATCAATGGCATCATAAATTTCCAGCAACTTGTAAGAAATATGAGAGAATTCCTCTTCATGACATGATAGAATAATTCCTTCTTCCTGCTTGCCGGCAAACGGTACTATGCACCGCCAGCCGGAACCCACATAACTGAGATGATCCGGGATTTTATAAGAGAATGTTTTGTTTAAATGTTTCGAAGGCCGATTAATTAATATCTCCGCAATTGTACCAATCATCGATCATTTTCCTTATTTCGTGACTCCTAAAGAAACTCTTTTATATCGATATAAAACGATGTCTATATATTATCATAAAATACTATCCTTATTCATTATTTATTTTAATGCGGCAGGATATTTTTCACGACAATAAAAAACTTCTTTGGATAAAAAACGATTCTGTCACCACAAAGAAGTTTCTCAAAAATTATATCCCAACTTGTCTTTTCAATGATTCCGCCTTGTCTGTATGCTCCCACGGTAAATCTATATCATCTCTTCCAAAATGTCCATATGCTGCAGTCTGTCTATAAATCGGATGACGTAGACTAAGCATATCAATGATACCGGCAGGTCGAAGTTCAAAATTTTCCTCAACCAGATTTACGATTTGTTCTTCATCAATTTTCCCTGTTCCGAATGTATCGACTAAAATAGATACCGGACGTGCTACACCAATTGCATAAGCCAATTGAATTTCACATTTATCCGCAAGACCTGCTGCCACGATATTCTTTGCCACATAGCGCGCAGCATATGCCGCTGAGCGATCCACTTTTGTCGGATCTTTTCCAGAGAAGGCACCGCCGCCATGGCGAGCCATTCCGCCGTAAGTATCAACAATAATTTTCCTTCCAGTGAGTCCCGCATCTCCCTGCGGCCCACCAATAACAAAGCGGCCTGTCGGATTAATCAGGTATTTTGTATTTTCATCAATAAATTGGGCCGGTAAGACAGCTTTTATCACATGCTCAATCATATCTTCTCTGATTGCTTTCTGTGTAATATCCGGTGCATGTTGCGTTGAAATAACAATCGTATCAATACGCACCGGTTTCCCATCAATATATTCTACGGTTACTTGTGTTTTCCCGTCTGGTCTGAGATATGCGAGTTGTCCATTTTTCCTGACTTCTGCCAAACGGCGTGAAAGTCTGTGTGCAAATGCAATAGGAAGAGGTAAAAATTCAGGAGTTTCATTGCATGCATAACCAAACATCATCCCCTGATCGCCGGCTCCGATATCATAAGAATCCGCTTTAGCTTCCTTTGATTCCAGAGAACGATCCACCCCCATTGCGATATCAGGAGACTGTTCATCCAGAGAAATCAGAATCGCACAGGTTTCACTGTCAAATCCATAACTTGCATCAGTATACCCGATGTCCCCAATCGTTTTGCGAATCACCCGGGGAATATCCACCTTGGCATCAGTTGTTATCTCGCCAAACACATGCACCTGCCCGGTTGTGACAATGGTTTCACAAGCAACACGCCCATTGGGATCCTGCTCAAGAATAGAATCCAATATAGCGTCTGAAATCTGATCAGCTATTTTATCCGGATGCCCTTCTGTAACAGATTCTGACGTAAATAAAGCCTTTTTCGGCATATTTTTATCCTCCGATTATGTAAAAAAATAAAAATTCCTCCGCGCAGGGAGGACTTCCTCTCATCTGCCAGCAAATGCTGATGGAATTAGCACCTTTTCCATATATAGAATGGTTGCTGCAGCATCATGGGGCCAAATCCCTCCGCTGCTCTCGATGAGTATTATGAAATTTATTATATCATATCATTGAAATTAATCAATAGAGTTTACAACAAAGGTATCTTCTACGATTTACGTAGCTCAAGAACAGGATGTCTTCTCTTATTAAATAATCAATTACATTTTTCCGCAATTTTCTCTATGATGATTTTCCCTAATTCTTCCTTTGACATTTTAGGATATTGCTGTAATGTACCATCTTTATATAATATGGCGGCAATATTAGTCGTTACATTAAATCCTGCGCCGGGCATCGCCACATCATTGGCAATAAGCATATCTAAATTCTTCCTTTCCACCTTGTTTCGACCATGGGCAATAACATCATTCGTTTCTGCTGCAAAACCAACAAGGAACTGGTGAGTCTTTTTTTGCCCCAGATCAAAAAGAATATCCGGATTAAGCGACAGGTGAATCATAAGATCATCATTTTCTTCTTTTTTAATTTTTTGATTCGCCGCAGCAATCGGTCTGTAATCCGAAACTGCCGCTGCCATAATGACTATATCACTTTCTTCATAGAGACTCTTCATTGCCTTATCCAATTCACGGGCATCCCGAACATAAATCATTCTAACATCTTCCGGCGCGGGCAGTGCTTCCGTACAACTTACCAGAACCACATCAGCTGCTTCTATTGCAGCGGCCCTGGCGATAGCATAACCCATCCGTCCGCTGGAACGATTTCCTATATAACGTACCGGATCAATATTCTCTTTTGTCCCACCCGCGCTTATGACTACACGCTTCCCCTTTAACAACTGCCTTCCCGATAAAATTCGTTCAATCCGGAAAATAATTTTTTGCAGCGAAGGGAACCGGCCTTTACCGGAAGCATTACATGCCAAGTGTCCGCTTTCAGGTTCTACAAATATATAGCCAAGTTTGCGCAACTTTTTAATATTCTCTTGGACAATAGGATTCTCATACATGTTTGTATTCATGGACGGAACAAAAATAACCTTTGCAGTTGTCGCCATAATTGTTGTAGAAAGCATATCATCAGCAATTCCATTGGCTATTTTCCCAATGATATCAGCTGTTGCAGGAGCAATAACAAAAACATCCGCTAATTGGGCAAGCGAAATATGCTCTACATCCCATTTGTTGATATTGGCAAACATATCGACAGTAACATCATTACCTGAAAGTTCTCCGAATGTAATAGGTGTAACCAATTTTGCTGCATGTTCAGTCATAATGCAATGTACATCTGCACCGCGCTGCCTAAGCTGGCTTACAAGTCCGGCCGCTTTATACGCCGCAATACCGCCGCAAACTCCTACGACAATATGCTTATTTATAAACATCATAAAAATCCTTTCAGTAAGGTGAGTAAGAAACAAGTAATTACACCGTAAATTTATTTTTTATTTTCATAATAAGAAATCTTATCGTGATATATCTCTTCAAGCGCCACAGTCACCGTTTTTTTCCCTTTATCATCAAGTAATGCCGGAGCTCCATCCGTTAATTCTCTCGCTCTCAGGGCAGCCAATGTGACAAGGGTATATTTTGTATCAACTTTTTTCACAAGAGCATCAATTGCTGGATAACACATCATTTTAAAGGAACCTCCTTATTTATATACTGCTGAAAAATTGTTTCTATCTGATTCTGATTCCTGGATAGTTTACATCTTTCTGCCTCTATAATTGCGCAGGTTTTATGAACTGCATCCTTCAGTACATCATTTACGACTATGTAATCATATTTATGCGCCATAGATAATTCACCGGTGATTTGAGCCAAACGCTTTTGGATGGTATCTTCCGAATCTGTCCCTCTGCCGTGTAAACGCGCTGAAAGCGTCCTTAAGGATGGTGGAACTATATAAATAAAAACACCTTTAGGATATCTTTCCTTAACCTGCATAGCACCTTGGATATCAATTTCAAGCAAAACTGATTTTCCTCTTTCAATTAGATCAAGAACACTTTTCTTTGGTGTTCCGTAATAATTGCCGTATACACATGCATACTCCAAAAAGGCATCTTCTTTTATCAGTCTTTCAAACTCTTCCTTTGATCTGAAAAAGTAGCTGACCCCCTCTTCTTCCCCCACTCTTGCCGTTCTGGTTGTCATAGAAATGGAATAATTCAATTCAGGATAAATATTTCTGATTTCATTGCAAATAGTGCCTTTCCCTGCTCCCGACGGACCGGAAACGACAAGCAGAATTCCCTCATCCTTTTTCCCCATATACCTTTACCCCTCATCAGCCGCTTCCATAATTGCCGTTTCCTTATTCATTAAACGGTGAGAAATTGTTTCAGGCTGAACAGCGGAAAGAATAGTTTGCCCACTGTCCATAATCAAAACTGCCCGTGTTTTTCTCCCGTAAGTAGCATCAATCAGCTCGCCTTTGTCTCGGCAATCTTGAATCATTCGTTTGACCGGTGCCGATTCTGGACTGATAATTGCAATAACTCTGGTTGCCGCCGCCATGTTTCCAAAGCCTATGTTAATAAGCTGAACTCCCATTATTATCTCCTTATTCGATATTTTGAACCTGTTCCCTGATTTTCTCCAATTCTGTTTTGATTATTATAACACAGTCAATCACACTGATGTCATTGGCTTTTGATGCGGTTGTATTGATTTCCCGGTTAATTTCCTGGAGCAGAAAATCAAGCTTCCGTCCTATAGGTTCCGTACTGTCTAAGGCAGCAGCGAACTGATTTAAATGACTCTCAAACCGGGTAAGTTCTTCTGTATAATCCGTTTTTTCAGAATAAATAGCGACCTCTTGCAATAAACGTGTCTCATCCCAAGCATTCCCACTGTCTTCCAATAATTTGATCATGCGGCTGCGAAGTCTTTTTTCGTAATCCTCTACAATGATATTTTGTTTACTTTTCAGATACAGAAGTTTTTCCCTCAATAGATCAATTCTTTTATTTAAATCAGCCGCTAAATTTTCTCCTTCCCGACGCCTCATTTCATTCACTCCAGCTAGTGCGGCAGATACAGCCTCGCGGGCAAGAGAAATCAATTCTTCATCAGTAATGGATTCTATTGCTACATGAAGAAAAGGAGCCGGCAACGACAAAAGATCGGAAACTGAAGGTTTCCGGCACCTGATCCCATCCTTATGCCTCAGCATGTGAAATACGTCCAAATAAGCAGATAAAAGGTCTTCATCTAAAGAAACATGAATGTTTTTTCTGCTTCCATCTGATGTGAATGTGAGATTAACGTATATCTTGCCCCGGTGTACCTGTTCTTTGATTAAAGATTTTATACTTTCTTCCGCGGCTGCAGAAAAATGGTCAGTACGTATATTTAACTCAAGAAATCGATTGTTAACAGTTTTTATTTCAGCCGTTACTATTCCCTTAGTACCAGTTGCCGTACCATGCCCGAAACCAGTCATGCTCTTCATACTTTACGCCCCTTTTCCAAATAATTAAATGATATATTCACCCTCAAACACTTTTTCTGCTGGTCCTGTCATAAATACATGCGCAGAACTATCACCCTCCCATGAAATATGAAGATTTCCTCCGTCAAGAATAACCTCTGCTTCTCCTTCTACAAGTCCATTCAGGATTGCAGCAACAACAGTCGCGCAGGTTCCTGTACCACAAGCCATCGTAACACCAGTACCACGTTCCCATACACGCATGCGCAGTAAATTTTTTTTCAGGAGCTGCGCAAACTCCACATTTGTTTTTCGAGGAAAATGAGCGTCTGCTTCTAATCGGGAACCGATTTCTTCAAGCGAAATTCGATCAATATCGTCAGTAAAAATAACACAATGTGGATTCCCCATTGATACACAAGTAATACGGTATGTATGCAAGTCATTTGTAAGTTTCCGGTTCACCACCATACCGTCACCAAATCCTGTCACAGGAATCTCACTGCTGTTTAAATGCGGCACGCCCATGTCGACACGAACCTTTCCATCCGGAAGCAGTTCAGGGAATAAAATCCCTGCACCGGTTTCTACGGAAAAATGATGCTTTGATACCAGCCCCAGCTCATGAGCCCACTTGGCAAAAGCACGAATACCGTTACCGCACATTTCTGCTTCACTTCCATCACTATTGAAAATTCTCATCTGAAGCGTTGCCTTTCCCGAAGGAAGAACAAAGATTATTCCATCGGCACCTATACCAAAATTTCTGTTACAAATAGAAACACATTTTTTTACCACCGGCCGGATATCCATTGTCATTGCATTGACAAAAACAAAATCATTTCCACAGGCCTGCCATTTCGTAAAATGCATAAACCCCTCCTGCATATCATTCATTAGTTTTTTATTTTAACATCTATACTAAACAGAGTCGAGCATATTTCTACAGAAAACAGGCTATCCTACCCAATGGATTATGCTATACTGATTCAGAACAAGAAAGGAGTTATTTCATGCAAATTGACAGTGCAGTTCTTTACATATTCAGAAAAGAATTGGCAGCTAAAATCATACCGGCACAGGTCCGCCAAATTCATCAAATAGATAACCGGATTATTGACATAGAACTATTTCGTTCATACGAAAAACCTATACACTTAATTTTTGACACTTACCGCCCTTTAATCTACATCACCGAAAACCTAAAAAAGGACACCGGATATATGCCCTCTCAAACATTTTGCATGACATTGCGTAAACAGCTGGAAGGCTCCAGGCTTTCATCCATTGAACAACCGGATTTTGATCGGTTCTTAAAATTTAATTTCGATCGTATAGAAGCAGGTGGGAAGATTATTACCAAATCCCTCTGTATGGAATTAATTCCCTCGGCACCCAATTTAATTTTAACAGAAGATAATGTAATTATTGATGCCTGTCTTCGAGGGAAAAAGATGGAACGAATTCTTGCACCGGGAAAACCCTATGTCCGTAATTCATATGCAAGCAGAAATAACTTTCTTCTTTTCTCAGCAGAAGAAATCCTCCAAATATTGAAATTCGGTCAATTGCAAGATTCTTCAGTTCAGCAGTGGATTTTTGATACGTTTAATGGCTTCAGCAGCTTTTTGGCAGAGGAATTATTTTCCCGAACAAAAATTAAAGCTGATCTGCCACTAAATCATCTAAACGAGGAAGAATCCATTATCCTGGCAAATGCAATTTACGATATGGCGCAAGAGATCTTAAGTGCAAAAGCTCTTTATATTTACAAGAAACCAAATAACAAAACCTGGGCAACGCCCATTACGCTCTCTGCGGGAGAACCCATCAGAAAAATTTCTGCTGACAGATGGATTCGTGAAGAACTGCAAAAAGATGGCGGCATTCTCTCTGCTGAAACTTCACAGATGTCCCAAAAGATATCCTCTCTCTTAAAAAAAGAGACCAGAAAGATGAATAAAATAAAAGATGAATTGAAAGAAACGAAAAAAACGGAGACCTATAAACTTTGGGGAACACTGCTTTCCATTTATGCGTATAAAAAACTTAACGGAATGCATGAATTGACAGTAAGCAATGTTTTTAATGAACCTCCGACAGATGAGAGCATCCCTGTCAATCCGCTTTTATCGGTAAGTCAAAATAGTCAGTTATATTTTAAAAAATATTCCAAAATGAAGACAAGATTGCAAGTCGGACAGGATAAATTAAATGAATGTTTTGCAAAAATCCGCTATCTGGAAAATATTTCTTATTTCCTTGAGAATATAAAAACAAAAAATGAGCTTATTCAATTAAAGGATGAATTAAAAGATTCCGGAGCAACTATTCAGCGTCACTCTTCCAGGCAGAGAAAGAAAGAAAAAGAACCTTCTTTCATCTCACTGACTATAGATGGATTTCATGTCCTCCTCGGAAAAAATAATGTACAAAATGAATACTTGACATTTCACAAAGCAGGAAAAGAAGATTTGTGGTTTCATGCACAAGCTCTTCCGGGATCCCATGTTGTTCTAATAACGGAAGGACAAGTTATTCCTAAGGAATTAATTGCAAAAACAGCTGCACTGGCTGCCTTCTACAGCAAAGGAAAATCATCCGGAAAGGTTAATGTTGACTATACTCGTATAAAATATGTCAAAAAGATTCCCAACAGTCCCCCCGGACTGGTCAATTATACCCACCAATCTACTGTCACTGTAATTCCGGAAGATTTCAAAATATCCATATAAGCACTTATAAAAAAACGGCCTGTTATAGGAAACCTCAACATGACAGACCGTTTTTTATCAGATACAATTGTAGCGTAAAGTTTTATGATTCCTTTTATAGAAGAAATCCGTAATTCTCTAATAGAGTCCGCACATGTGACTCTTCTTCTTTTGTCGGGGCAACCATGGGAAGCCGGAAATTTCCGCCCGGTTGTCCAATTAAATTAACAGCAGTCTTAACGGGAATAGGGCTTGCAATAAAAAACATTCCTTTCATAATCGGATACATTTTCAAATGCAGTCTCCGCGCGGCAACCAAGTTTCCTTTTTCAAAAGCGTCAATCATAGAAAGAAGATCCTCTCCGATCACATGGCTCGCCACAGAAATAACACCTACACCGCCTGCTGCTAAAACAGGCAAAGTAAATGCATCATCTCCACTGTATATCATGAAATCATCTGGAAGCAGAATCTTTTCCTTTGTTACCTGATCCCAATTCCCGGCAGCATCCTTCACGCCTACTATATTGGGGCAAACATCTGTCAACCGTTTGATTGTTTCCGGTTGGATACTAACACCGACACGTCCCGGTACGTTATATAGAATAATTGGCAGTTCAGTAGATTCCGCAATGGCTTTAAAATGTTGATACATCCCCTCCTGCGTCGGTTTAACATAAAATGGAACAATAACCAGAGCCGCATCTATCCCTGTTTTTTCTGCTTCTTTTAAAAACTCGATTGTTTCCTTCGTCCCAATGGTGCCTACATTTCCTATAACAGATACTCTCTTTTCTGTTCCATTTTTACCAACCGCATCAACAATCATCTTATACAGCTTTAGTTTTTCTTCACTGGACATGGTCGCACCTTCACCGGTTGTTCCACCGACAAGAATTCCCTCAGATCCATGATTAACTAAATATTTAGACAAAGAAGATGCGCCTTCATAATTTACATCTCCATTTTCTTTAAATGGAGTAATCATTGCGGTTATAACTCGTCCAAACTTTGCTATTGCCATGATTTTTCCCTTCTTTCTGTATAAACTGCTGGCCTATCAACTAAAACATATCATGAGCAATCATATATTCTGCAATTTGTAAGGTGTTTAAAGCAGCTCCTTTTCTGATCTGATCTCCGCAAACCCACAAATTGATTCCCCTTTTATTATATAGATCCTTTCTAATTCTTCCTACCGCCACATCGGTCTTATTAGATGTATCCAGTGGCATAGGATATACTTGTTTTTTTATATCATCTACAAGAACCACACCGGGAAATGATTTCATTGCCTCTTTAATCTGTTTAGTCGAAAGAGGAGCAGCAGTCTCAACATAAATTGATTCTGCATGGCTTCTTATAACAGGTACTCGAACTGCGGTCGGCGTAATTGCAATATCCTCATCATGAAGAATTTTATGGGTTTCATTGACCATTTTCATTTCTTCTTTGGTATATTCATTATCCAAAAATATATCAATCTGCGGTATTAGGTTATAGGCAATCGGGTAGTGTTTAGGAAGGCTGGCAGAGGGAAGAATCTTCGGTTCATATACAATCCCTTTTGATACGGCTTCTGTTTCCCCGTAAAGTTCGTCAATTCCTTCTTTCCCTGCTCCTGATACGGCTTGATAGGTGCTGACAATAACACGCTTTATAGGAGATAAATCATAAATCGGCTTCAACGCCATAAGCATGATAATTGTAGAGCAATTGGGATTAGCAATAATTCCCCTATGTTTTTCTATATCTTCCGGATTAATTTCAGGGATAATCAGCGGCACTTGGGGATCCATTCTGAACGCACTTGAATTATCTATTACTACAGCGCCGCGCCTTACTGCTTCCGGTGCTAATACTTCACTTACTTTGCCGCCGGCAAACAATGCAATGTCAATATCCTTGAAAGAATCTGGTTTTGCCTCTTCTACAGTATATTCCTCACCACAAACCATTAATTTTTTACCGGCAGATTTGGCAGATGCCAAAAGTTTGAGTGAAGCAAATGAAAAATTTCTTTCTTCAAATAAACGTATAAATTCCTGACCAACAGCACCTGTTGCTCCTAAAACAGCTACATGGGGCAATTTGTTCATTACAAACACCTCACTTTAAATAATTTTCAAGACCATAAACAAGCCCTGGAATTTTCATAACTTTATGACATGCAAGCATTACTCCCGGCATAAAAGACTTCCGATCCAGCGAATCATGTCGGACCGTAAGTATTTCCCCATATCCTCCAAAAAGTACTTCCTGATGAGCGACATATCCTGGAAGCCTTACACTATGAATCGGAATATCTTCATACTTGCCACCTCTTACCCCCGGCAGGCCTTCTTTTGTTTCATCTTCATCGGGATGCAATGTACGGGCTGCAGCAATTTTTTCCGCTGTCAATTTAGCCGTCCCGGAAGGCGCATCAAATTTATGATTATGGTGAAGTTCTATAATTTCAGCATTAGGAAAATATTTAGCTATTTCTTCAGATACTTTCATCATTAATACCGCACCAAGAGAAAAATTGGGGGCAATCAGGCAATGAGAACTATTTTTATCGCAAACAGCAGACAAACTTTTTCTTTCTTCCGTTTTCAAGCCAGTTGTGCCAATAACCATATTTATGCCAGCTGCAAGAACCGTCTGTGCATTTGAATAAATAACTTTAGGTGAAGTAAAATCAACGACTACATCAGGCTTACCACTAACAAAAGCTTCTTCCAGGCTTCCATAAATCTGTATTCCTTTATATCCAATACCCACGACGTCCCCAATATCCTGCCCCGTACATTTAGGATCTACCGCTCCGCAAAGGATAAGCCCTTCTTCTTTCTCAATAGAACGAACCACTTCACTGCCCATCCTGCCGCTGGCACCGTTAACCAGAACCTTTATCACTACAGTCCCCTTCTTTCTATTTACCACCCCAAAATAATATAATTACATCTGTTATTAAATTATAAGAATCGTAGTATAAACAAAAGGAGAAGTCAATCATCAGATAGTATTTTTTGCATTTCCAATGCTGATCGAATCGCGTTTTCTGATTTAGACATTCCTGAAATCATTTGAGCAATATTTTCTACTTGCTGCCGCCCATCTAAAAGCATGGCCTTGGAAGATGTCTGCCCGCGGCTAATGATTTTTTCAATTTTATAATAGCGTCCGGGAATACTTGCAGTCTGCGGTAAATGTGTAATAATAAGCACCTGCAGATATTTTGACAAAATTTTTATTTTTTTTGCAATCTGTATTCCTATTTTTCCGCTGATTCCCACATCAATTTCATCAAAAACAAGAGTTTGTCCTCTCATCAACCGTGAAATTACGATTTCTATGGCTAATGCAATTCTCGATAGTTCTCCTCCTGAAGCGGTTTCTTTCATAGAACGTAAAGATTCTCCCCTATTAGCAGAAAAATACAGCTCCATTTCTTCAACACCGGATGATACAGGTGCCGCTGCGGGGATTAAATGTAAAGTCATCCTTGGATCATCCATCCCCATATCTTGTAATAAAGATATGATCTTTTCCGTAAATTGACAGCCTGTAAGAATACGTTGTCGATTTAGTGCTTCCGCCTTTTTCATCACCGCTTCTGTCAATAATTTGTATTTTTCTTGCATCTCTTTATTTTCATAAATGAGATTTTTAAGGCTGGTACATTCTTTCTCTGCATTCTCTTCATAATGAATTACATCTGCCAATGTAGGGCCAAATTTTCGCTTCAACCCTATCAATATGTTGCTTCTTGATTGCAGTTCTGATAATTCTTCATCTGAAAAATCCGCAGCGGATATATAAGTATCTAATTTCCCTTCTATATCTTCTAATGAATATAATACCGTTCTCAGTTCTTCATCTGTTTCCTTCATTTCTTTATCATAACGGGATGCCGTTGATACCGCTTTAGATGCTGATGCCAATAAATCTCGGGCACCACCTTCATCACTGAGAGCAGAAAGAGCTGCTTTTACGGAATAGATAATTTTTTCATAATTTTGCAAAATGGAAAGGCGTCTATCTATTTCTTCATCTTCCCCGTTTATGATATTAGCCGTCCGAATTTGCTCTAATTCCCATTCAAGAATATCAATACGTCGTTCATTTTCCTGCCTATGCGCATGAAATTCCTCTAAATTTTTTTTAGTTTCTTTCCATTCCTGATATATATGGTCATATTCATCACGGAGCGTTGAGATTTCAGGCGTAAACCTGTCAATAATCCTCCTGCAATATTCAGAAGAAAGAAGTTCGATAGCATCATTTTGTTCATGTAGACGAACCAGTTTTCTGCCGATAAATTCCAATTGTTTTACAGTACAGAAATCTCCATTAATCGTGCAGATTCCCCGACCGGACCGATTTAATTTTCGAGTAATAATAATCTGTGAATCTGCTGCATCAAAGCCAAATGATGATAAAATAGAAACTATTTCATCATCAGCAGAAAAAACGCCTTCCACTTTAAAAAATTCTGCACCAGTACGAATCAAATCGGTCCGTGCGCGTCGCCCCAAGAGTATCGCAAGCGCATCAATCAAAATAGATTTACCGGCTCCCGTCTCTCCGGTAAATACTGTCGCACCATCAGTTAATTCAATAATGGTATCTTCAATAATCGCAAAATTAACAATATGTAAACTTTGAAGCATATTTCCTCCTATGCTTTCAGAAGCTCCTGTATTTTTTTCTTAAACAGCTCCACATCATCCGGATTTCTCATGATAAGGAGAATCGTATCATCTCCTGCAAGTGTTCCCATAATCTCACTATATCTGGTCTGATCGATAGCGGCTGCTACGGATTGTGCCGATCCCGGCAATGTATGAATCACAATTAGGTTCATGCTGCTTTCAATTCCGATAACCGCTTCTTGGAAAAGAAATGATGTATGGTTCTTAGACATGATCCCCGGTTTCTCTGTGGACAGAGCATATCGATAATGACCATCTTTATATGGGATTTTAATAAGCATGAGATCTTTGATATCTCTTGAAACGGTTGCTTGCGTGACAATAATCCCCTCTCTCTTTAGAGCAGCCGCCAGTTCTTCCTGTGTTTCAATAATCTGATGCTGTATAATTTCTTTTATTTTCATGCTTCTATATCTTTTCATCGCATATCCTCCTACACCTTATTTCATATAGATCTTTATTAACAGTTTATTGATTTATTTTATAGTATTTAATGCATAAGGTCAATAAATATTGCATAAAAATAAAACCCTTAACTTGCTTGCTTATGACTATCAACAGATTCCGTTAACTGTCAAAAATGTACAAATAGCACAGAAGCTTCCTATCTGTGCTATTTGTACATTTATCTGATAATTGACCTTTAATCGGAATCAGGATTTCTTCATAAGTTTACCGGAAAGCGTACCCCAAAAATCATGATCAAAGAAACGAACAAAACGAATAGGTTTACTAACTCCCTGTACAAGCAGGATATCATTCGTTTTTAGTTCGTAACTCCCATTACCGTCTGCTGATATATATAGAATATGTTCCCGTGATGGCAATGTAATTTTTACGATATCCTTTTCGGATAATACGGATGCAAATCGTGACAAAGTGTGGGGACATATCGGAACTACCATCATCTGCTTTACGGAAGGAGACAGGATTGGTCCGCCGCAAGAAAATGCATATCCCGTAGAGCCGGTTGCTGTCGATATAATCAAGCCGTCGGCAGGATACTGTTGTGCAAAAATATCATTGATATACAGGTTGACTCTTACCATTTTGCCAATTTGTGCACGACCGATTACGATATCATTTAAAACATCAGGCAGAAAAGTTCTTGTGCCATCAGCATGCAATATGCAGGAACTCAAAAACATACGATCTTCTAAAACATATTTTTGCGATATAATCTGATCCAATCGCTCTTCCACGTCAGACTGGCTTATTGAATTTAAAAAACCAAGTTCTCCCAAATGGATACCGATTAAAATAACAGAGTAATCTGAAAAAGCCTTAGCAGCTTCTAAATATGAACCATCACCCCCAATAGAAAGAATATATTTTAAATTTTTGCCCATCCAGTTTGTGCTTTTATACCGGTCTTTATCAATAGCTATATCCCGTGACTCAAAACCGCCTCGTGCATACTCAGCCACATAATATTCAATATGTTTGGCTTGAAGAATCGAAATCAACTTGCCCCAAAAAGTATAAAGTGCTTCCTTTCCCATATTAGGAAATATACCGATCTTCATGACATTTCTCCCTTAAATACCTGATGTGATTCTTCTACTATATCGTGAATAATATCTGTATTCACCATAGACCGTTCCGGCCTATCTTTCTTCAGCAATGCTAAAAATTCAATATTCCCGGATCCGCCTTTAATTGGTGAATATGTTATCCCCCATGCGTGGAATCCTTCTGTTTCAAATGCTGACAAAGTATCCCTTATTACGTCTTCATGGATATTCTTATCACGAATAACTCCGCCCTTTCCAACCTTTTCTTTCCCCGCTTCAAACTGCGGTTTAATCAGAATAACTACGGATCCCTCCGGTTTAAGTATAGAATGTACGGCCGGCAGAATTTTTAATACGGAAATAAAAGAAATATCAGTCGAAATGAAATCTACTTTTTCTCCTATCATATCTTCAGTTACCTGTTTGATATTTGTTTTTTCCAAATTAATTACATGAGGATTAGTACGTAATTTCCAATCAAGCTGATTGGTTCCCACATCAATAGCATACACTTTGGCAATGCCGTTTTGAAGCGCACAATCGGTGAATCCACCCGTGGAAGCGCCGATATCAGCCATCACAAGATTTTTTAAATCAAGATGAAATTCTTTTATCGCCTTTTCCAGTTTATATCCCCCACGCCCGACATATGGCATAACATGCCCTTTAATTCTGAGTCTGACATCAGACGGTATCTTCGTTCCCGGTTTATCAACAGGAACATCATTCACCAGAATAATTCCTGCCATAATATGCCGTTTCGCATTTTCCCGGGTTTCAAAAAAACCTCGTTCTACCAAAAGAACATCCAGTCGTTCTTTTTTTACTTTATTCATATCTTTTATTCCTTTATCTGTTGTAAATCAAAGCAAATACTGCGCAAGAAACTTATTTTCTCCGGCAAAGGATCATTTCCGGCAGCTCTCTCAACGGCTTAAATTCTTCTCCGAAAGCCCCCAGGCTCTGTACAGCAGCAACAGCTTCCTTCCGTGCTCTCTGTTGTGCCTGATGTTTCCCCAAAAGCGTCACATAAGTGCATTTATGTTCTGAAATATCCTGTAATGGAACTTTCCCCATTTCCTGAAAAACTCCATTGAAATCCAAAAGATCATCCGTAATTTGAAATAGAAGCCCTATATGCTTTCCATATGTATGAATCGCTTCCTTATCATTTTTAGAAAGCCCAGCAATTTCTGATGCCATATCCAAGGAAGCGCATATCAGTTTACCTGTCTTACATTGATCTAAAAACATTAATTCTGACAGAGAGAGTGTTTTACCTTCTGCCCCTTTATCATGTGCCTGCCCTCCTACCATTCCAGCAGGACCTGCCGCGGCTGTTAAAATTTTTATCAATGCTATACGTTTGAAAAACGATATATTGTTTTCACAGGCAAGGAGTTCAAAAGCATAGGTTAAGAGCCCATCTCCCGCCATAGTTGCAATACCTACCCCATATTTTTTATGATTGGCCAACTTTCCCCGCCGATAGTCATCATTATCCATGCCCGGTAAATCGTCATGAATGAGTGAATATGTATGAACACATTCCAATGCGCAGGCCACATTTATATATAAATTCGAATCCACACCCAATATATCTAGAAGTACCAAAAATAAACAGGGGCGTATCCGTTTTCCCCCTGCCATTAAACTATATTGCATAGATGCGTACAATGAATCATGTGCCGGATCTAACGGCATAAGAAGACATTCCAATGCATCATCAACTAGTATCTTCTTATTTACCATCATTTCTTTTATCACGCGTTTCCTCCCCTTGCTGGATTAATTTTTCTATTTCAACAGAAATATCATGTATATCTCTCTCGGTTTCTTTCAATATAGTAAGACAAGCCATTGCTGCTTCTGTCCCCTTTTTATATTGGACAAGCATTTCTTCCAACGGTGTCTCTTCCTTCTGCAGTTGAGAAACTACAGAACTTAATTCTTCCATGCAATCTTCAAATTTCTTTTCCATCATCTGCTCCTTTTATATGTTTACTGCAGATAAGAATATCTTCCATTCCACACCTTGAAAGAAACTGCATTCGCTCTAAAATATCCAATTTTTTATTGCTGATAACCTTTTTTAGTTTTCGATCCAGTATAATCCAATGATATAAAATATCCTTACGTACAGCAGTTACTTTTCCACTTTGGTTAAAGATAGTTAAAGTATGCTGCAATTTAAGCTTGGATATATTCAGCTTGTCTCGAATAATTTTCTGTAAAACCAAGTACAAGCATATTATACGCTCTTCAATATATTTTTTATCAGGGACAGCAATTTCCGCTGCCTGCGTTGGCGTAGAGGCTCTCACATCAGCGGCCAAATCAAGTAAAGTCACGTCTGTTTCATGTCCTACTGCAGATATAACCGGTATCTTAGAACAGAACACTGCATCCAATAAAACTCTTTGATTAAAAGGTGTTAAATCCTCTTCCGAGCCGCCGCCTCTAGCAATAATAAGAATATCCGGCGGCTCTGTTTCTTCATTTGCCCTAATAACCATTTCTGCCATATCGGCCGCAGCATTCTCCCCTTGCACCGTTGTACTGTATAAAGAATATCTTACTGAATTATTCCGTAAAAATCCCGTCCGTATAATGTCATGGATGACCGCCCCTGACGCTGATGTAACAATTCCTACTCTAAAGGGGAATAAAGGTAATCTTTTTTTCTTTTCAATATCAAAATATCCTGAAGCTTTAAGTTCTTTCTTCAGCATATCCAATTTCTCCAGAATCGGACTCTCAGTAGAAGAAAGGATTCTATCCACCTGAAAAATCGGTCTACCGCTTATTTTTTCATATTTAATATTTCCAAGAATAAGAATTTCCGTCCCATTCTTAATCCTGCGTCCAAGGAACGCGCTTCTCATTTTACCGATACGGCAGGTAATACGAGACTCTTCATCAATTAAAGAAAAGAATATGACCCCTGAAAAATGAAAGCGTAAATTGCTGACAGTTCCCGATATGGTTATATTTTTAAAAATATAATCTTTTTGAAGAGCACCTCCCACAAGGCTGCTGCATTCACGAACCGAGTAGACTTTCATATGTATACCTCATAAATGCTCCGAACGCATTTCCTGTCGCATTGTCACTGCTATACTTCACTTCCGCGAAGCATGGATGCAAAGATTTATACCTGCATATTTCCGTAATACTCTTTCGCAGATACCCATTGCTCATTACTCCGCCGATCGCGATAAAGGTTCTCCCTTCTATAAAGCCATTATATGAGTCCAAGACTTTATGTAATGACTTGCCAATAGAGGAAAAAACGCCATAAGCAATATCTTCTGGTGTATAACGCTTAGTTTGTATATCACGCTGTACCTGCGCTTCCGGGCCGGCAAAACTGAATCCATTTTTAACATTTGCTACCGGTACTTTATATAATTGCTGATGTTTCATTGCTAATCGTTCCATAGACGGGCCTGCAGGAAAAGGCATTCCTAAAGAAACACCTACACGATCAATGAATTGTCCGGCGGTAATGTCCGCAGAATGAATCAGATCCACAATTTGCATAATATCCTTTTCCCATTCCACTGAAAGAACATCTTGTGTCCCCCCGGAAAGATGCATCATATAAAAAGGTGTTCCCCATATTTCAGGCATATTTTGAATGGCTGCCAATGCATGATTTTCCTGATGACTGAATTCGAAAACAGGTACACGTAGCACATAAGACAGCGATTCTGCCATACCTTTGCCGACAAGAAAAGCGGGCATGTAAGAATCTGCCCGCCGACGTGGAAATACTGATACGCCGATACCATTAATCTGATCAATCCATGGCTCTAATTGTCCCAAAATCACAGGGAGATTTCTGACATGCTGGAATACCATTTCTGACTGGGATAACCCTCTTTTTCCAGCCTTTACAGATAAAATAATGCGTGACTCTCCCACTATACCTTCAGTACTGTCATATACAGCCGCAGATGTCGTATAGCAGCTTGTATCAATACCAAGGAATTTAGCCATTTTTTTCCCCTGTTACCGCACTTAAAATTCCATTGATAAAACGATAGGAATTTTCACCGCCATAAACTTTCGCAAGTTCAACAGCTTCATTGATGATAACTTTTCTATCCGCCTTATCCTCATAAGTATAATTAAATTCGGCAATCGCTATCCGCAAAATATTTTTATCTACAATATTTAACTGACTTAGTGACCATTTTTTTAAAAACCTGACAATCTCCCCATCGATCTCATCCCGATGCAGCTGCACCTGTTCAACTAAAAAATCAGAAAAGGATTTTCCTTTCTCAGATAAAGCATCAGAGATATCTGCTGATATTTCTGCCGTATTAGGATTTATCTCCTTTGCATATAAAACTTTTAATGCATGTTCTCTGGCTTTACTTCTGCTCATTGTTCTGCTTTCTTTATTTAATAACTTCTGTCACGGCTACATCAACTGATAAAACAGGTTCATCAGTCAGTAGTAAAATTTCGCGTTGTACTTGTTTTTGTACAAGATATCCCACCTCATGGACATGACAGCCATAAATGAGCGAGATAAAAATATTAATAGTCATTCCATTTTTATCATGGCAGATTAAAATCCCTTTATGCACCTTTTTGCCAAATGCTGAAGTAATTCCCTTGACGATATTATGAAGACCTTCCGATGTAAATCCCTTAACTCCCGGAATAACAAGAATAGTTTCTTCAATTTTCAGATAAAGTTCTTCATCTGAAACAACAGAATGCAAATCTTCCACCATATCGCTTACCTTGCTGCACCAAAAACAATCTGCTGCACATTTACATTAACCTCCGCAACAGTAATTCCCGTATATTGAAAAATATCTTCTTTGACAGCTTCCTGTAACTGCAAGGCAACAGCAGGGATTCTCATCCCATGTTTCACGCAAATATATAAATCAATAATTACATTTTTATTTCTTATGGAGACACGAACACCTTCCGCATCCCCATCGCCAATCACAGAAGAAATTCCATGCGAATATCGACCATCCATGGACATAACCTCATTAATTTGAAGCGCTGTATCCCTGGCAATGGTAGCAAGCACCTGTTCAGAAATACTGATAATCCCCAATGATGTTTTAATTTCTGCAGCTGCCATCAAAAAGATCTCACTTTACACGTTCAATATAGTCGCCGGTACGTGTATCAATACGGAGCACTTCCCCTTCATTAATAAAAAGTGGAACGGATACGGTATATCCGGTTTCCAGCTTGGCAGGTTTTGACCCGCCGGTCGCCGTATCGCCGCGAATCCCTGGTTCTGTTTCAACAACTTTCAGCTCAACAGAGTTCGGAATATCAATCCCGATAATATCCCCATTGAAAAACATAACAGAACATTCCATCTCTTCCTTAAGGAAATTAATCTTATCTCCCAATTGATCCTTGCGAAGCATAATCTGTTCATACGTTTCCGTATCCATAAAACAATAGGATTCATCAGCCTCATACAAATACTGCATCGGCTTACGTTCTACAATGGCCGGCTGCAATTTAATCCCGGCATTAAACTTACGCTCAACAACCGAACCATTTACCATGTTCTTCAGCTTTGCACGTACAAATGCCGCACCTTTCCCCGGTTTTACATGTAAAAATTCGACACACTGCCATACAGATCCATCGAGTTCAATGGTAATACCCGGCCGCAAATCATTACTGGAAATCATTTACTTTCTTCCTCCTGCTACATTCTTAAAAATTTTTTCGGGAATTTTGTTAAGACTTCAATACCGTCTTTTTTTATAACAACCGTATCTTCAATACGGACTCCACCAATTCCTGGAATATATACCCCAGGTTCCACCGTTTCTATCATATTTTCTTTCAATACTGTATGATCCCGTGCTGATAAAAATGGAGATTCATGAATCTCCAGCCCCACACTATGTCCAAGTGAATGGATGAAATAAGACTCAAATCCATCTTTCTTCAGATACTCTCGCGCCGATTTATCCACTTCCGAACAAATAATTCCCTCCTTAAGCTGCATTTCAATATGCTCATTGCAGCATAAGACACTGTCATAAATCTTCTGCAGTCGCTCTGAAACATCTCCTATGGCGACCGTCCGTGTAATGTCAGAATGGTACCCCTTATAAATAGCACCAAAGTCAAAAGTGACCAAATCACCATCTTCCAAAACCTTTTCTGTAGCTACACCATGAGGATATGCGGACCGTTCACCCGATGCGACAATAGTATCAAAAGATTTTCCTTCCGATCCTTCTTCAAGCATAGCGCACTCAAGGATAGTCCTCAACCGTGCCTCAGTTATTCCTGCCCTGATAAAAGGAAGAGTTGCCTTAAATCCCGCATCTGATATACGACAAGCCTCTTTTATACAGGAAATTTCTTCTTCTGATTTAATTTGCCGCAATTGATCAATTTGACAAAACTTGAATTCCATATCCGGCATACGTTCATAAAAAGACAGGTACATCTGATAGGAAAAAACTGTTTCCATTCCCATGGTTTTAATATGGTATTCATCAACAAGCTTTGCAACCGTTTCTGCCAAATGACTTTCGTAATCCACCACGATATAATCGGCAGCTTCTTTTCTTGCCTGCTCCGTATATCTGCTGTCTGTCAGAAGGTATAATCCCTCTTTCGTCAGAAACAAATAGCTGTCGGAACCTGTAAATTTACTTAAATATCTGCAGTTTTCATCCTTTTGCACAAAAATTGCATCTAATTGATTCTCCGTAAGAAAATCAATAATTTTTATTTCTTCAGTCATTGAATCACCACTTTTCCGTTTCTTTATGATACCGTAAAAGTGCATATTTGTCCATTTTGCTTTAGTTTAAGCAATAATTTCACATGTTCTGAAATCCTCTTTCTTGCTACCGAAGTTTCCAATAAAAGGATTCCATTATCCAATATCTGTAAATCACTCTGAAAGATGATCCGTAAAATTATGAAAAGTCAAAATTGTCCTATCCCCTGTATAGTGTGTCATACAGGTAATACCAGCATTATACAAACTAAAATTCCAAGCTGTTTTCAGCGGTATATCCAAAAGACCGCAAATAATTGCCCTGATAGCCGCACCATGGCTTACAATTACATAAGTCTTATTATCCCCGCGGTCAATGATCTCTTCAACCGCCTGTATCGTCCTCCTTTGTAAATCGGCAAAAGACTCGCCGTGAGGCAGCTGCAGTAGTTCTGGATGATGATACATCTCCTCAATCATTCCCGGCCAGCAATGCTCAATCTCTTCAAAAGTTTTTCCTTCCCAGTCGCCAAAATGAAGTTCCTGCAACGCATCAATCACTTCGACATTCATACTCTTCAATTTTGCAATTTCTTTCGCCGTTTCCATGGCTCTTCCCAAACTGCTGGATATTATTCCATTCAGAGAAATTCCTTCAAACCAATGAGCTGTCAGCTTCGCCTGTTTTTTCCCCAATGCACTCAGTGCCACCTCAGTACTGCCTTGATACCTTCCAGATTCATTCCAGACCGTTTGTCCATGACGAACAAAATATAGCGTGATCATCTATTCAAGAACCTTTCTCAATGCATTAACTAATCGCAGATTTTCTTCCTTTATCTTTACTGCAATCCGAAAATAACTTTCATCCAACCCCGCATAATTACCGCATTGCCGCAAAATAATTTTATAAGGCCATAGTGCTTGCTGCAGTTCATATGCTGATTTGAACTTTCTCATCAGTTTGCATAAAAAGAAATTAACACTTCCCGGATATACCTTAATACTATCGATTGCAGACAAATCCGTAATCATCCTATTCCTTTCCGTTTTACAATATTCTCGTATTCTCTGAATATACGCATCATCTGCCAATGCACTCTTCATATAAGTCTGAACAAGTCCATTTACATGCCAAGGAATTAATTGCTCCTGGCATTTCTTAGCAATTTCTTCTGTGGAAAAACTGCATCCGATTCTTAGCCCCGGGACAGCATAAAATTTCGTTAAGGAAGAAACTATAATAACCTGTCTATAGCAAAGGCAAAGTTTTCGGTAGGAAAAAGAGTCTCCTAAAAAGTCCACAAAAGACTCATCCAAAATTAAATAGCTTTGCGTTTTTTCTACAAGCGGAAGTATCTGTTTCAACCTTTCCTCATTAAGTATTTGTCCGTCAGGATTGTTGGGGTTCCCTAAATATACAACAGATTTCGGTTCTATCTTTGTAAAAAACTCCACTGGAATTTTGAAATCTGTTTTTGCAGACAACGGTATTTCCTCTACCTTTGCGTTGACAGATTCAGCTGATAGACGATACTCGCTAAATGACGGTGCCGGTACATAAACCTTGCCAGGCAGCAGCACACGGAGCAGAGTATACATAATTTCTGTAGCACCATTTCCAACCGTTATCATCCGGTCAGGCATGCCATACCTGTTTGCCAAAGCAGAAATAAGCTCTCGACATTCCATATCAGGATACCGCAATACCTCTTTTTCCCAGGATCGAATAAGTGCTTCTTTGCCTTTCGGGGAAAGTCCTAACGGATTGATATTGATACTGAAATCTAAAAAACCATCCCGTTCTCCTCCCGGCAATTTAAATATATCGCCACCATGCCTACTTTGTGAAAGGATCATTCAATTTACACTTTCTAATCTGCATACCTTGATTTGTCAACCGTACTGTATCTAGATAAAAAACTCCTAAATCATAATCTTTAATTTTCGTCCGGATTGCTTCAATATCTGCACCAGGTGCTACGATTAACCCAAGAACAGTTCCACTGTGTGCGCAAATAACCCCTTTTCCGCCTAATGCGGTTCCCCTCGTATAAAAATCTTCCAGCGGCTTTTTAAAAAGTATCTTCTGGTTTGCAAACGCGCTGATTGTAGCCGCCTTTCCGATAACTTCCAATGACTGATTTTTTAATCCTTCCACCAAAAAAGACATCGCTTTCTCTATTTCAGTTTGATTGCTCTTTTGCAATGAAATCAGATCTTTCCTATTGTTAAAAGACATCGTATCAACTTCACCGCCACAATCGTAAATTAAAATCTGCATATCAGGACAATGCCCCATTTCCCGAATCACTTTCCCGTCACGGTAATCAAACTCCACAATCCCCTCAAAAAACGTAGCATCACTGGGTTCAATAGAAAGCGCGATCGTTGCTAATTCACGCGGAGAAAGAATTTCCCCGACACTTAACGCTGTCGCCTGGCATACCGCACTTATATCGGCCGTACTTGACGCCAATCCCTTTCCCCTCGGAATATAGGATTTTAGCTTAATCGGAACAATCGTATCGGGTCTTTTCAGATAAACTAATGTACGTTTCACGGCCTCCGCCGCCTTATCAGGCAAAATGTCACCAATTCCGTCGAATCCGCTATAAGCATAAGAATATCGATTAATCGGGCAAGTCACCATAAAGGAGGATCCATTCGCATACCCCTGAATAAACTCTCCGCATGATCCGGGAGATATAACTAAATATGCCATGCCCCACCTTTAACCAATAACACAAATAAGAATGCTATAAATGCCTCGGTGATTTCTGTAATAAACCCATAAGTATCACCGGTTGTCCCGCCAATCTTTTCAACTATCCACGAATTTAAATAAAGACCGAACAATATAGCCGCACTGAAGAGAATAATATAGTCAAGCCCAAAACAAACTGCCGGCAGAATAGCTGTAAAAAATGCATAAAAAACCACATTTTTAGACCTATAGGCCGAAAAGGACTTCCCGATTCCATATGGTCTGGCATAAGGATATTCACATATACTGATAACCAGATTTAACCTTCCCAGTGTCGGCATCGCGATAAGGACAAAATATAGCGCAGTATCAGCAGAAGCCAGCGCGAATGTTTTTAAGAGAACTATCAATAAGACAGAAAGTACCCCAAAAGCTCCTACATGGCTGTCTTTCATAATTTCCAGGCTTCTCTCTTTGCTGCGTCCCGAAAATAAGCCGTCAGCGGAATCCATAAGCCCGTCAAGCAATAATGCCCCTGTAATAAAAAGTTCCGATATAACCAAAATAAACCCAATCAAAAGAGGGCTGCCGAGTGGTCGTATCAAAAAGAAAACACCGCATAACAGGAGTCCTATAATCCATCCAATTACAGGAAACCATGTTACACTTTTCCCAAAGTCTTCATCTTTCCATTCAGTTTGTGTGTCAAGGCGAAGCCGCGTCAAAAACTGCAGCCCGACAAGAAAACTTTTCATTCCATCACCAAAATAATAGAATCAACGATTCCATAAAGGCAAAAATAATAGTAGCCAGATACATCATCCAAATAGTAGTCTTAATGTGCTCCGCCCGCAAAGTTTGATCCGAATCCCCCATATAAGCACGAAACTCCGGTTTCCCATTGTAATAATTATATCCGCCAAGCTGCACATGCATTGCACCCGCCACAGTAGCTTCAGCATAACCCCCATTGGGACTCGGATGTTTGTTCGCATCACGAAATCCGATCACGCATGCGTTTCGCCAATCTAGCCGAAGAATAAAAGCGGCTATAATAAAAAGTAAATAAGTAACCCTCGCGGGTATGTAATTCAAAACATCATCAAGCCGTGCAGCAGCTCTGCCGAAGAAAAGATAGCGTTCGTTTTTATAGCCGATCATGGAATCCATCGTATTGCCTGCTCGATATACAATAGCGCCAATTGGGCCCAAAAGTAGAAAATAAAATAGCGGGGAAATAATTCCATCAGTCGTATTTTCTGCAACAGTTTCTATCGTCCCTCTTGAAATTTCACTTTCATTTAATCCGTCAGTATCTCTTCCTACAATCCAAGATAACCGGGCACGTGCTGTTTCTACATTTCCTTTTTTCAGAAGATTGTATATTTCCATCCCATCACGGGCAAGCGCGCGCGGAGTAATCGAAACATAGAGTAAAACCGTACTAAGCAGAAAATAACAGAAAATTCCTGCTTTCGCAGCAATATACAATATTACCGTAGATAGAATACCTACGCTCACCAAGACAAGAAAAACCACACCACATCCGTAAAGGAACAGCTTCATATTATCCGTATGATGCTTCGGATACAATTTATTTTCCCATGTGGAGATCAGTTTCCCGATGAGAACTACCGGATGCCAGTCCGATCGGGGATCTCCTATTACTGCATCTATTATCAATGCCATAAACGGAACCAACGCATAAGGGAGAGTTTCCAATTCACTCACCCCAAGACTTCATAAAACTTCTTCATATCAAAATGTTTTCGTACTGTATCGGCAAGACGGTCAAATTCCGATTCTTTATATTGGCGATAACGGAACTGCACAGGAAGCGTCTCCAATCCTTTTCTTTTACGAAGTGCGTTAATTATTGCCCGCCTAAGATCATCATTATCAAAGATACCATGGCAGTATGTACCAAATATATGATGTGTTTCATTGATATATCCGTCTTGCACTTGCACCGGTTGATTACTTCTCCGCACTATATTAAAAAGGCTTTGTGCTGAATGGGTAAGTACCGTTTCCCCCATATGTATTTCATACCCTTTTAAATGGCTTCCTTTAAAATCCATACCAAGAAATGGCAAGGCTTCACAATTAAACTCTACCTGATATGTATTTTTTTCCCCCTGCATGGTTGTAACATAAGGCATTAACCCCAGTCCTTCCACTGCATCATTACTGCTTTCTACATGTAATGGATCACAAACCTTTTCTCCAAGCATCTGATAGCCGCCGCAAATTCCAACCACGGGAATACCTCTTGCTGCAAGCGCTTTAATATCATGATCGTACCCCTGTCGCTTCAGATAAAGCAAGTCCTCTGTCGTATTTTTACTGCCCGGCAGTATAATAAGATCCGGACTCCCAATCAAATCTCCCTGCTGAATAAAACGCACGTTTACATCCGGTTCATGGGTAAATGCATCAAAGTCCGTGAAATTTGAGATTTTAGGCGTTTGGATAATAGCAATATGAACATCATGCATAATCTGATTCCGTGGCATTTCTTGAAGTGACACGGAATCTTCATCATCAATCCCCAGCTTATCCAAATAAGGAATAACACCTAAGACCGGAATCCCCGTATGTTCTTCAAGGAATGTCAATGCCGGTTCCAAAAGTGTAATATCCCCGCGAAATTTATTAATGATAAGTCCCTTCACAAGTTTACGTTCTTCAGGCTCTAACAGTTCAAGGGTTCCTACAATAGACGCCAACGCCCCGCCACGATCAATATCTGCGATCAAAAATACGGGAGACCGGCATTCTTTTGCGATCCGCATATTGACAATATCATTCTTTTTCAGATTGACTTCAGCAGGACTTCCCGCCCCCTCAATCACCAGCACATCATAATGTGTTTCCATGAAATCAAGACTCTTTTTTACGGAAGACCATGCCTCTTGGCTATATTTATTTTGATATTCTGAAGCGCTATAATTACCGACCGATTTACCGAGAAGAATCACCTGAGAGCAGGAATTCCCCGTGGGTTTCAAAAGTACAGGATTCATCTGCACAATAGGATTTTCCCCTGCGGCTTCCGCCTGGGCAACAGTAGAACGGCCGATTTCTCCACCAGAATGCGTAACATAGGAATTTAGTGCCATATTCTGCGCCTTAAATGGGGCAACATGATACCCATCTTGTTTGAGAATTCTACAAAATGCCGTTGTTAAAATACTTTTACCCACATGAGAGCTTGTTCCCTGAAACATAATTTTTTTGGCAATTTTTCTCACCATGGTTCCACTCCTCTGCTTTTAAGCTCCACTGTAATTCCTGCAATTGATAGATATACCTTATCTGCCTTTTGGGCCACATACTGATTTGCCAATCCCACCAAATCGCGGTATACCCGGCTCATTGCGTTGGCCGGTACGATGCCCATCCCCAACTCGTCAGAAACAAAGATAATTTCCTTGTTATCCGTCTGGGAAATGATATTAAAAAGCAATTCCAAATCTTTCTCCAGTAATGTTTGTAATGCCGTCAGATCGTTAATTCCAAGTGTTTCATTATCTTTATTCGCCAAATGCTCCATAAGAATATTGTTGACATACATCGTAATGCAATCAAAAAGAACCGTGTCCGCTTCCATAAGAACAAATCCTATTTTGCCGCTGACTTCTCCTAAAATTTCAAATGTTTTCCAGTCTTCCGGGCGCCTTTTTTGATGCAAGATAACGCGGTATTTCATTTCATCATCTAAGATTCGGCTTGTTGCGACATATCCTTTTCTTTTCCCTGTAGAATGATACATCAGCTCTTCGGCAAACTCACTCTTGCCACTTCTTGATCCGCCTAACACTAAAAATATTTTATTGCCCATCTGTGCCTTACCACCTTAAATCCCGAGTATGTCTTTTACATAATAACATATGTAAAATTCCTATGCCAATTAGACGGATTCCACCACTCGTCTTTCTTAAAAGTGCTACAATGTAAATATATTTTAAGTTATGGAGGATATCATGACAGAAGAATTGAATCAAGATTCTTACCACATTGATTTAATGCGGACCTTATGGGAAAACACTTATCGTGGAACCGTTTTCGATTATAAAGAGCAATATGTTGCAACCATACGATTAATCCTAAGCATTCCCCTTGATCGCAGCGAAGTCCCTGAAAACGCTCCGAAAGTTAATCCCTCAGTTATTGTACTCATTGAAGACACTATTCTTTCTCCGCTTGAAGTCGTGGAATTTGAACAAATTATGTCCAAGATCATCACGAAAAAAGTATCAAGTGAATATTTTCAACCAGACCGTATTATGTACTTTTACCCAAGCCCTTCTGATGGTGCAGAAACAGCAAATAGAAATGTAGATAATGTAAACTTATTTGGGTTATAGGACATTTTGTGTTGGTGGTTAATCCCAAAAACAAGCAGGAAATGAATCGGATTTATGTAATTCTGACCACACAATAGCATCTCCCCATGTGGGAATTGAATCCTCTAATTTGGCTCGTTCATTCATCGCTTTATACAGTTTAGAAATGCTTCTGTCAGTGGGCATTACCTTTAGGATTTCAGATGCAGAAAGCGGTTTCGGTGTGTGGAAGTAACACCACCAGAAAACCGCTTTTATGCGTCTTTCAATGGACATCCCCCGATGGTTTCTAAGCATCGTTCTTAATTGTGCATTTATTCCGCCTTCTATACGGCTATTTGTCGATGGTAGTTCTTCTCCATAAGATAACGATTCATCCAAATAGGTAAATAATGTGTTTTGCCGTACTAATCTGACCAGTGACCGCTCGGCTTTTAATAGACGTTCATGCATAGGGCGAAGTTTACCTTTTTCATCTCGTGTCATTTCACTAAGAAAGGCCTTATGCCTTATTCTCCAGTTTATCAGTCGGGTTACCCAATGACCTGCTTGCTCCATGTCTTTTATCATCAGCAAATCTTTTGCTATCATGTACATCTCAATACCGGCAATGGTTTTAGGTCTACCGGTTGTATATCTCTTTACCCGGAGGAAGGCATGGAAAATACAACGCTGCAGCTTAGCCTTGGGCCAGACTCTTTTTAGTGCTTTCCGGAAGCCGGGGCCTCCATCAGAAACGACCATAGCGGGAGCCGCAATTCTCTGCATCAATGCTTCCCATGCTCTGGAATTCTCATAGCGGCACAAATACCATCCAAGCACATATCTTTCATTACAACAAATAAGGATACATGCTTTTCTTCCTAAATAAATACCGTCCACATATACAACCTTCATCGGACTCTCAATTTTAGGCGGCATAGGCCATATTTCCCAAAATTTAGATATTTTCCTTCGAAAACCACGACCGTTGCCAGGCATGGATTTTTGCACATCCTTACCAAACAACCACTGAATAAAGTGCTTAAAATCATGAACCGTCTTATTAATCGGATTCACAAAGACAGAATGACATTCTTTGCAGTACCACCGTTGCCTTCCTGTACGAGTTTTACCATATTTTGAGCAAAAGAAACCGCAATATAAACACCTAACTTGTTTCATAAGGTTCTCCTTTTAAAATAAACATATTTTAAAAAGATATAACCCTAATTAAAGCAGTCATAGCAATCATTTTCGGATTTTTTACCAACTCATTTTGTCCACCCTTTATCTTCTTAGGAAAAGGATAAAATACCGATGAAGCCAGACAATGTCTAACTTCATCGGTATTAAAATCAACACAAAATGTCCTATAACCCTGAAACATGTCTAAAATATAAAAAGACAAGTTCAAACAACTCGTCTTCTTATATTCATCTCTTATGCTTTTTTAGCAGCTTCGCAAATTACAGTAAAACCAGCGGGATCACTAATAGCCAATTCAGACAACATCTTACGATTTACTTCGATACCAGCCTTTGTCAAACCTGCAATCAATCTGCTGTAAGTCAGCCCATTCATACGAGCTGCCGCATTTATACGGACAATCCAAAGCTTACGGAACTCCCTCTTCTTCGCTCTACGGTCTCTTCTTGCATAGTAGAGAGCCTTCATTACCAATTCATTCGCTTTTTTGAATTGGGCATGGCGGGCACCTCTGTATCCCTTCGCCATTTTTAAAATTTTTTTATGCCTTGCGTGTGCGGTTACACCAACCTTAACTCTTGCCATTCTCTAAATCCTCCCTATCATCCGTTCGGCAGCAATCTTGCTACGCGTTTGTAATCAGATTTGGAAACCAGTGCTGCTTTTCTAAAATTTCTCTTTCTCTTTGGAGATTTTTTTTCGAGAATGTGGCTTTTAAAAGCCTTATTTCTCTTAAACTGGCCGGAGCCGGTTTCGGTAAAGCGTTTTGCCGCAGCGCGGCGGGTTTTCATTTTCGGCATTTTCATTTCTCCTTTATTATGCTTTCGGACCAACAACCATAGTCATGTTACGTCCTTCCAATTTCGGTGGCTTTTCACGAACAATAGAATCACCAAGTTCTTTTGCAAATCTTTCAAGAACTTCTCCGCCAAGCTCCGGATGAGTCATTTCCCTGCCACGGAACATAATTGTAACTTTGACTTTATTCCCATCTGCTAAAAAACGCTGTGCATTTTTCAACTTGACATAGAAATCATGGTCTTCTATATTGGGGCGAAGTTTGACTTCCTTAAGTTGGAATACCTTCTGTTTCTTCTTCGCTTCTTTATCTCGTTTCTGCTGCTCATATCTGTATTTTCCGTAGTTCATGATACGGCATACCGGCGGTTTCCCGTTCGGTGCAACTTCTACAAGATCAAGACCTTTTTCCTCCGACAAACGGATGGCTTCATGGAGCGTCATAACTCCCAACTGTTCGTTTGTATCGCTGACTACCCGTACCTCTCTGGCACGAATCTCCTCATTGATACTGAGTTCCTTTCCTATTCTTTTCACCTCCGAAAAAGAAATTCATTGCAAGTAAAAAGCGGACAGCATATACTATCCGCTTCCGAATTCATACATAAACCTTAGTAGCTTTCGCCATGTAAGGTGAGAAGCGGATGACTTCTGCTTGCAATCAGTTACTCGTATATAATAAGTGATTCCACAAATAATGTCAAGCAAAGAGTGAAAACTTATTCCGACAGATCGTCACGAAGGACACGATGCGCCATTCCTACAGCAACCTCATTAAACCGGAGAACGCCAACCCCCACATAAACTGCAACACATAAATGTTCGTGCCACCGGGCTACACCGATTTTTCCGCCTACATTCATTCCCAATGACTTTAATTTTATCTGTTCGATAGCGGATTCCACCGCTCCCAAAACAGAGCCGTCACCTACATGGGTATCACTGATGACATGTTGACGTTGGGCAGCAACGATAGCCGATTCATAAATCTTAGGCAGAATATCTAAAAACTTTCCACCAAAATTAACCGCTACCGCGCGAATTTCCAGTTTGGCCAATTCTTCCCGAAGGATACTTTCTTCCACCCTCGTTTCAGAAAGTGCCATACGCAGCGCCGCCCGGCCAACATCACCACTTTGATATTCTTTATCCATATCAATATGACCTATCCCTAATCTCACGAATCAGATTGGAAACAAATACAGCCACTGGTAGAGAGCCTTCATCACCATTTTTACGGCTTCGAACCGAAACAGTATGTCCATTCATTTCCTTATCACCTACAACAAGCGTATAAGGAACCTTTTCCATCTGTGCCTTACGGATCTTATATCCTAAAGTATCATTTCCCTCTTCAATTTCTACACGTACATTGGATGCAGAAAGTGCGTCTGCCACAGATCTTGCATAATTCATATGTTTTTCTGTAACGGGAACCACTTTGACCTGAACTGGCGCAATCCAACTCGGGAATGCTCCGGCAAAGTGTTCAATCAAGATACCAATGAACCGTTCCAGGGAACCATATCCTGCTCTGTGCAGCATAACAGCTCTATGCTTTTCTCCATCTTCCCCCACATAGTTTACATCAAAACGTTCCGGCAGCTGCATATCCATTTGAATAGTGCCGCACTGCCATGTACGCCCAAGGCAGTCTTTAATGTGAAAATCCAGTTTAGGACCATAAAATGCGCCATCACCTTCATTAATAACATAAGGAACACCGGCCGCTTCAACAGCATCCCGTAATGCATTTGTAGAAATTTCCCACAGCTCCTCAGAGCCCATGGAATTCTCAGGACGCGTGGACAGCTCCACATGATATTCAAGTCCAAAAACACTGTATAATTTCCTATACATTTCCATAGTCTTAATTACTTCATCTTTCATCTGATCCTGCGTCATGAATATATGAGCATCATCCTGTGTGAACACACGGACACGGAATAATCCATGAAGCGCACCATGAAGTTCATGGCGGTGTACAATCCCAAATTCACCCACGCGTTTTGGTAATTCCCTATAAGAGTGCTGGTTTGTTTTATAGTATAAAATCCCGCCAGGACAGTTCATTGGTTTTACAGCATAATCTTCTTCATCAATCTGGGTAAAGTACATGTTTTCTTTATAATGATCCCAGTGACCGGACTGTAGCCACAACTTTTTAGAAAGGATAATTGGTGTCATAATTTCTTCATAGCCAAATTCGCGGAACAATTCCCGCTCATAAGCTATAAGTTCATTGCGAATAACCATTCCTTTCGGATGGAAAAACGGGAATCCCGGTCCCTCTTCATGGAAAGAGAATAGATTTAATTGTTTCCCCAATTTTCTGTGGTCACGCTTTTCCGCTTCAGCACGGACAAAGAGAAACCGATCCAGCTCCTCTTTATCAAAGAATGCGGTTGCATAAATACGCTGGAGCATTTTATTGTGTTCATCACCACGCCAATAAGCACCGGCTACTGTCATCAGCTTAAATACTTTTAACTTGCCTGTCGAACGAACATGGGGACCTCTGCATAAATCGGTAAAATCCCCTTGTGTATAAGTCGATATGATCGCATCTTCTGGAAGATCCTGTATTAAGATAACCTTATAATCCTGGTTTCTGCTCCTGAAAAATTCTAATGCCTCATTTCTACTCAAAATCTTTTTTTCAATAGGCAGATTTGCTTTAGCAATTTTAGCCATCTCTTTTTCAATAGCAGCAAAATTTTCCTGACTAAAAACATGGTCAGATTCTAAATCATAATAGAACCCATCATCAATTGCCGGTCCAATTGCAAATTTCGTTCCAGGATACAAATGCTGAATCGCCTGTGCCATTACATGAGCGGCTGTATGCCGAAGTGTAAAAAGCCCCTCCTTATCTGCTTTGGTAAAGAATTCAACCTGCGTTCCATCAGTAATATTATTCCGGATATCAGTTAATTCTCCATCTACTTTAGCTACCAATACATCTTTAGCAAGACTATTGGAAATTTTTTTCGCAGCTTCAAACAGTGTCACTTCATTTTCAAAGTGTAGTTCCTTCCCATCTTTCAACCGAATTGTTATCATAATCTTTCCTCTTTTCTTTCCGGAAATACCTCCCATATATTAGAGAAAAATTTCCTAAAAATAAAAAACTTCCATCCACAAGGGACGAAAGTTTAATTCCGTGGTTCCACCCAAATTAGAGCTAGTACTCCGCTTAAATAACTTATAACGCAGTCAACCGTGAAAACATACTTAATTCTGTTTCCCTGTTTAAGAGTGGTAATATAACCATGACAATATCCGCTTACACCAGCCGCAGACTCTCTATGCATGTACAATGGAAATATCATGTCTCTGTCATCACATTATGAGTATAATATTACACTCTTTTTATTTTATGTCAAGAATCTATTTCAAAAATCCCCTTTATAATAAAGAAAAATTTCATACCTCTTCAAAATAAACAACAGATTCTGTATTTCGCAAATCATTTTTAAACGCCCTTTTCTGTCCATAGTGAGGCAACCGTAGAGACATTGCGGCCGCCGGAATATGCAATCCCAACTTATCTTTTCTGAAGTCAAATTCCAATAAATCAACTTTTTGCCTGCGGAGTGATTCCATAAAAGGACGGATACTTTCTGAATCTTTAAATTCCATATATAAATCTATCCTCTTGGAATTTTTATGTAATTTTTTATCAAGAGGCGCCAATACACGAAATATAAACAGAATAAAAATAACTGCCAAAAGAGTACCTTCAGCAAATCCGATTCCGGCGGCCAATCCTACTCCCGCACATGCCCAAAGTCCTGCAGCAGTAGTAAGACCCTTCACCTCACTTCGTCCGTTCATCATGATCGTACCCACTCCAAGAAAACCGATTCCACTTATTACTTGAGCACCAAGACGAGTGATATCTGTATTCATATTTGGGAATTCTCTAAATACATATTCATTTACGATCATTGCCATAGCCGCGCCAATACACACCAACGCATGTGTTTTTATCCCTGCGCCTTTATTTTTGTACTCCCGGTCTAACCCGATAATCACCCCCACAAAAGTTGCCAAAGCAAGCCGAAGACAGATTCCCGTCACGTTCCACTCTTTAACAAGATTCATTATTGTATCAAACATATCTATCACTTCCCGTCCGCCTTATATGTAAGAAATATTGAAAATCATTTTTTAACATAAGCAAGGTCTCTCGCCTTATAAAAAATGATTTTCAAGTCTTGCTACAAACTATATTTTAATTTTGGTTCTTTATGAACTCCATTATCGCTTTTTTCTTTTCTTCTAAAAGCAGCTTATCCCCTCTTGTTTCCATATTAAACCTAATCAGGGGCTCCGTATTGGAAGCGCGCAAATTAAACCGCCACTCCCCGAAATCCATCCCTAGTCCATCTATATGCTGAATTTCTTTCGCATCTTTCGCATATTCCTTTTCAACAGCCTGCATCACTCTATCAACATGACTTGCCGGCAGATTAATTTCCCCACTGCATGGAAATTCTTTTTCCAAATCGGAAACAAGCTCATAAAGAGATTCATTTGTTTCACTAATAATTTGCGCTACAATCAGCCAAGGAATCATCCCGCTGTCACAATAGGAAAAATCTCTGAAAAAATGGTGGGCGCTATTTTCTGCACCATAAATACCGCCAACTTTACGCATAGTTTCTTTCATAAATGCATGTCCACCTTTTGATTCTACAGAGATTCCCCCCAGCTCCTTACAAACTTTCTGTACACACCAATATACGCGTGGATCGTGGATAATAGTTTCTCCTTTATACCGATTCAGGAAATATCGAGAAAGTAAAGCCACCATATAATAGCCTTCTACAAAATTTCCCTTATGATCTATGAAAAAACACCGGTCGAAATCACCGTCCCAGGCTACACCCATATCAGCACCGTCCAACAGGACCTGATCTATCAAAGGCCGTCTGCATTCCTCCAGCATAGGATTAGGTACACCATGAGGGAATGTTGCATTTGGTTTCATATACTGTTCCGTAAAATGAAACGGTAAATACTTCTTTAAATTTTCGAAGCAAATATTGGCACAGCCATTTCCTGCATTGACAACAATTTTTAACGGCTTCATTTTAGAAATATCCACAAAAGATAAAAGGCTCTGAATGTAATCTTCTATAATTTCTTTTGTATAAACATGTCCTTTTTCAGCACAATTTTCAAACTCACTTGAAAAAGCAACTCTTTCAATATCCTTAAGACCGGTATCTGCGCTGACAGGTATTCCTTTTTCCCGAACGATTTTAATTCCATTGTTATTTGCCGGATTATGGCTGGCAGTAATCATAAACCCGCCATCCAACCCATAATAAAAGGTGGTGAAGTACATCATCTCCGTCCCACAGAGACCGATGTTATATACATCAACACCAGCATCATTCATTCCTTGAATTACAGCATCAGCAATCGATAGGGAACTAGGCCGGATATCATATCCCACGCTTATCTTCTTAGGATGGTATAATTGTGCATATGCACGAGCCACACGATAAGCCAATTCCTCATTCACTTCCGTAGGTACGATCCCACGTATATCATAAGCCTTAAATCCGGAATGGCGCATTTTTGAAAAATCTCTCATTATACATCCTCCTTCTCTTTCTCTATTCTTTTCAGCATCTGGGCGTATCCATCGGCGCCATAAGCAAGCGACCTTTTTACGCGGCTGATTGTTGCCGTGGATGCCCCAGTTGCTTCTTCAATCTTGTCATATTTTTCTCCATGCCTAAGCATACGGGCCACTTCAAGCCGTTGTGACATATCATGCAGTTCATTAATTGTACAGAGGTCCTCAAAAAATTCATAGCACTCTTCCCTGGTTTCCAATTTCAAAATAATATCAAACAAATTATCTGTCAGTGGATTTACCAAACGCTGATTTACACTCATCATAACCTCCTTAATACACTTTTGATAAATATTCGCTCCCTTAATAATTAAAAATCTTTCTCACTTTAATGCATTATAGCATTTATGTAATACCACAAGCAAAATATTCCTATATTTTATAATATCGGTAAGTTAGTATTGACATTTTCAGGTATAGAGCGTAATATATTTCCATCTTAATCCTTATGCAACGCATAACGGCAAACTTCAGAAAATTCATCATGAGTAGCGGAGGGACTGGCCCGGTGAAACTACGACAACCTTTCCAATGGAAAACGGTGCCAAATCCAGCGGGTATTCTGCTCGAAAGATGATATGATTTATTACTTTCATCTTTTGATGAAAGTTTTTTATTATAAAGGAGCATTATATGATTGAATTAAAGCACATAAACAAAATCTATAACGGCTTTAATGCATTAAATGATATCAGTCTCACTATCAAGGATGGTGAAATCTGCGGCATCATCGGACAATCAGGCGCCGGGAAATCTACGCTCGTCCGCTGCATAAACATGCTGGAACCGCCAACTTCAGGAGATGTTATCGTGAACGGAAAAAATATGGTCATCCTTTCAAAAAGAGAACTCCGTGAAGAACGAAAAAAAATCGGCATGATTTTTCAGCATTTTAATCTCCTGTCCAGCCGTACTGTATATGAAAATGTGGCATTCCCTCTCGAATTATCAAATGTACCTCAAGGAGAACAAAAAGAACGCATTAATGATATCTTAGAATTAGTCGGACTGGCAGACTACAGAAATAAATATCCCGCACAGCTTTCCGGCGGACAAAAACAACGCGTCGGCATTGCCCGTGCCATTGTCTCCAACCCATCCGTCCTTCTGTCTGATGAAGCAACAAGTGCCTTGGACCCGGAAACAGTAAAATCCATTCTCCAATTGCTGAAAGATATTAATAAAAAACTGGGAATTACCATCGTTATGATTACACACCAAATGGAAGTCATAAAAGAAATTGCCCAGCATGTAGCTGTTATTGAACACGGGAAAATTATTGAAGAAGGTTCTGTCATTGACCTTTTCACAAATCCTCAAACAGAAACACTGAAAAAATTTGTCGGTTCCGTCATGTCTTCTGAACTGCCCGCACAGCTTTCCCACATGAATATACATCCTACAAAAGAACATGAATCTGATAATATACTTATTTCACTCTCGTTCCGTGGTGATGTAACTAATGAACCGATTATTGCCCAATTGATAAAAAAGTATAATCTTAACGTAAGTATTCTTTACGGCTCCATCGACTACATCCAAGATATTTCTTTTGGCCGCCTGCTCATTATGATTAGTGGGCATTTGGAAGATCTTACAGACGCGCTTACACATTTAAACGCTTTACCAATTACAAGTGAGGTGATCGGATATGTCTCCCGTAATAACTAATTTACTTTTAAAAAGTCTGGCTGAAACCCTTTATATGCTTTCCATTTCTGCCTTTATCGCGGCAGCCGCAGGCATACCCCTAGGAATACTTCTTGTTATTACAGAGAAAAATGGAATACTTTCCTGCCCGATTATTAATAAGCCACTGGCTTTTATCGTTAATGTTATTCGTTCCATTCCCTTTATTATTCTCATGGTAGCAATTATCCCTCTTACCAGATTAATTGCGGGTACCTCTATTGGTACCACCGCTGCCATCGTTCCGCTAACCTTAGCAGCAATCCCTTATACCGCCCGCATGGTTGAAACTTCTATCCGTGAAATTCCGTCGGGCCTTATTGAAGCTGCCGAATCCATGGGCGCTTCTCCATTCCAAATCATCCGCAAAGTTTTAATTCCCGAAGCACTTCCTTCTGTCATTCAAAACATGACCGTTGTTATAGTCTCCCTCATCGGATCCTCCGCTATGGCAGGAACCATTGGCGGAGGCGGCCTCGGTGACCTTGCCATCCGTTACGGATACCAGCGCTTCCAGGCCGATGTCATGATTGCCACAATTATTGTCTTAGTCATTATTGTCCAGTTTATGCAGTTCACCGGTAACCTTTTGTCAAAGAGGGCAAACAAGAAATGAAACGACCATATAGGCTTTATTTGACAGTGATTTCATTCCCATATTTAGAAGTAAACATTACATAATATTTACACACGCAAAAAATCTCCTTCGATTTATTCATTGCAGTTTTCGTACCGCAATTTTACATCAATCGTAAGGAGATTTTTCTTGCTTGTAAAATCTTGCTGATGAATATTTACTCTCCTCTGTCTATATAAAAGAATATCTTTTTTACAAAAGCCTTTCTTCGTTATTCATTATGAATAATTCTGTTCTTATTCCAGCAATGCATTTTTTGCCAATTGATCAGCCATTTCGTTGTACCTGACGCCTGTATGGCTTGCTACCTTATGAAAATGAACCGTCAGCTGTCCTTTTATTAATTCATAATACTCCCGCAGCGCTTTTGTTCCCCGTTTATTCGCTTTCCACTCTCCGGTACACCATTTCTCTATACCGACATAGTCATAATATAAATTTATCTCCGAGATCCCTTTTTCCAAACATTTTCCCATCGCAAACACTGCACCATGTATTTCTCCCGCCACATTCCGCATCTGCGCTTCTTCTGCATCAATAATTTTCTCTGCATAAGTTTCAACAGTTCCATGGTGGATAAAGACAACCCCAAACGAAAAGGTATCGGGAATTGTCGGAATATAAGAACCGTCTACATATACCGCCACTCTTAATTCGTCTTTCAAGGCTTTTACCTTTTTATCAGTAACATCCCCCAAGAATTCCATTGCTTCTTCTTTTGTAAAAAAGCCTTTGTAAGACGCACCGGGATATCCAATAACCTGCAATTTACAGTCATCCCAACTTGTAAACAAACCGGTTTTCCTGCCGGATTTCACAGCATACCATAATTTTTTTTTCACAAAAACGCTCCTTTATTATTCATATCCATAGACTGCCTGTGGTAGTATAATAAAAACTAAATTTATTAGAGGATCATTATGTTAAAATTCAATTTATTACACACTTTCCCTGCTTTTACCATCAAAAACTATCGGACTTTTTTCCTTTCCCAATGGGTTGCTCTCATGGGGCTTTGGATGCAGCTTACTGCACAGCAGTGGCTTGTTTATGAAATTACTGATTCCCCTCTGCTGTTAGGTGTTCTGAGTACTATGCAATATATGCCAAGCCTCCTTTTCACACTGTGGACCGGTTTTTGGATTGATCGCCACAAAAAGAAAAGTATTTTGTTGGGAACACAGCTTATGTATATGCTCCAGGCTTTTCTTTTAGGGCTCATCCTGTGGAGCGGTCATACTGATTATTATTGGATTCTTCTTTTTGCATTTTTTCTCGGTACCATAGACTGTATTGATCTTCCCGCACGGATGGCTTTCATGCCTTACTTAGTGGGAACACAATACCTGAAAAGTGCAGTCAGCTTAAATTCCACCAACTTTAATATTACAAGAATGCTTGGTCCCATTTTAGCAGCTTTTCTTCTTAGCTATCTCAGCTACAGTACTATTTTCTTTTTGAATGCACTCTGTCTTATCCCTATTATCATTGTCTACTTGCATATAAAAGTGGATGAACCACAAAACCATACCATCTCAAACGATATAATGGGAGAAATCAAGGCAGGTCTCAGATACACGTTGCATCATAAAGTTATTTTATCCAATTTGCTTGCGGTCGCAGTTGTCAGCGGTTTGATTCTTAACTTCGGTACTTACGGTCCACCCTTTGCGGATAGAGTACTCCATGCCGGATTAAACGGATTCAGCAAAATACTTTTTTCTGTTGGTACCGGTTCCATGATTGGCGGACTGATTTCCGCATCAGGAATATCCAAACCGAAACAGACTCTTCCTTTTTATTCAGCTCTTTTATGTGGTTTGTGCTTAATTATCATCAGTCAGACGAATTCGCTTTATCCAGCACTTCTTCTTTATGCAGGAATTGGGTTCACCGCTATTATCAGCATCGTCAACTTTAATACAATCATCCAATTTTCAACAGAACGCAGCTACCTAGGACGTATCATGAGCTTATATGCCCTTGTATTTTTAGGTGCAACACCATTTGGCAGCCTTATTGTCAGCAGCATGATTGAATATTCTGGAACCTCAAATGGTCTTCTTTCCATTGGGCTCCTTGATATAATGTTTATTCTCCTTATCAAATATCTCTACTGGAAATAGCGCAAAAGAAAACCTTTTATCTATCACACAACCCTCTTTAAAATCAATGTCTCATTTTCCCAAAATTTTATTAATTATCTGGGTCGTAGAATACCCCTTTACAAAAGGAAGTATTCTGACTTCCCCCGCATACTCTTTTCCAATAACATCCTCCACACTATAGTCACCGCCTTTTACCAAAATATCCGGTTCCAGACATTTTAACAATTCCAAAGGGGTTTCTTCATTAAAAATGACAACTTCATCCACAAACCTCAATGAGTTAAGCATAAATGCCCGATCCGATTCCGAATTAACCGGTCTCCCTTCACCTTTAAGTTTTTTTACAGATTCATCCGCATTAAGACCTATAATCAAATGCTCCCCCAATGCCGCCGCCTGCTGCAGATAAGTAATATGTCCCTTATGAAGGATATCAAAGCATCCGTTTGTGAAAACAACAGTTTCTCCTTGGGATTTCCACGCATCCACCTTACTTTTTGCTTCCTCCCAGCTTATCGGGATATAAGCCGTCCGCATCATATTGGATCCGCACCATGCGTCGATCATTTCAGTGTGGCCGACAGGATAAGTTCCCACTCGAGACACCGCAATTCCAGCTGCCGTATTTGCCAGTTCAAGCGCGGTCATCATATCCAAATTAACAGCTGTTGCGGCTGCAAGTATGGCCATAACAGTATCTCCCGCTCCGGAGACATCAAAGACATCCTGTGCGACAGAAGCACAATGTGCACTTCCATTTTTATTAATACAGGTAATTCCCTTTTCAGACCGGGTTACAAAGATATTTTCTATCTGAAACGTTTCCCGCACCTTTCTGCCAATCCGTTCAATATCTGAATCATTATTATTGATGACGAATCCAGCGACATCAGATAGCTCTTTTATATTGGGGGTAATTCCATATGCACCTCTATATTTTGTCCAATCGCATCCTTTAGGGTCAATCAGTACCGGCACATCATACTCTTTCCCTTTTTTTATAATGGTTTGCGCCAACTGTTCTGTAATCATACCTTTTTCATAATCGGACAAAACAATACTGCCTACTCTTTGCTGAAGCAATTGATCCAGCCATTTTAAAATATATTTGCATACTTTATCATCAGGATTACACCTTTCTTCAAAATCAAGACGCATCATCTGTTGACGGGCGCCAAGAATCCTGACTTTAGTCGTAGTATAGTACTCTTCTGACACGATAACTCCCGTATCATCAATCCCGGCTGCCCTTAATAACTCTGAAAGTGTATCTCCATCTCTATCATTTCCTCGCATACCTGCAATAAAAACTTGTCCACCCAAAGAGGATAAATTGGCAGCCGTATTAGCAGCTCCTCCCAAAACATTTCGCTGTGATTTCACTAAATTAATAGGAACAGGCGCTTCCGGTGATATGCGTTCCACATTTCCGGAAATATATCGATCAAGCATAATATCACCTATCACCGCTACTTTTATATTTTTTATATCTTCTCTTAGAAATCTTTCTCCACCTATTTTCATCGTTGCACCTAAACTTAATCAAACTATATTTATCTAAAATTTACTTTTTTATTATACCATTTTCTTTCTGTAACCCATGAAAACAACAAATCTTCTAATGGTTTCATCACAAAGCTGCCCGTTTCATACAAAATAGGCAGCCGTTTTATAACAGATTATACTTTTTCATTCCCGGCTGTATATTTCCCGCTCTTTTTCTGTGCCTCATAAAGCTCAAAGTATTTTCCCTTCTTCTCCAAAAGTTCTCCATGAGTTCCTTTTTCTATAATCTCTCCATGATCAAGCACGATAATCTGATCGGCATCACGGACAGTGGATAATCTATGGGCAATAATGATCGTTGTGCGGTCCATTGCCAAGTCGTTCAATGTTTCCTGTATCTTTTTCTCTGTCTGGCTGTCAAGTGATGATGTGGCCTCATCAAAGATAACAATAGGAGGATTTTTCAAAAATACCCTGGCAATAGAAATCCTCTGTTTTTGCCCGCCAGATAACTTAACTCCGCGTTCTCCCACTTTGGTTTCATATCCATGGGGAAGCTGCGAAATAAATTCATCAGCAGCAGCCAATTTCGCTGCTGCTTTTATCTCTTCCGCAGAAGCCCCTTCTTTTCCATACCCAATATTTTCACCAATTGAATCCCCAAAAAGGAAAACATCCTGCTGCACGATTCCAATCTGTTTTCTTAAATCCTGTTGGCAATATTCTTTTATATCTTTTCCATCTATCAATATTTCTCCCGATGAAGGATCATAAAAACGAAGAAGGACATTGGCAAGAGTACTCTTCCCTGTTCCTGTCTCCCCCACGAAAGCAATCGTTTTACCTGCAGGGATATCCAAACTTATATGATGCAAGACCAAACGATTATCATCATAGCCGAAACTCATATCTTTAAAACAAATATCCCCTCTGACTTTATTAAAAACGAGTGGCATTTCGGGATCCTCTATAGACGGTTTGGTATTCATAATTTCTTCAAAACGTGAAAACCCGGCCATGCCCCGCTGATATACTTCCGCCAATATGGTTAATCGGAATACGGGACGCATAAAAATATTCACATACAGTAAAAATGCAACAAAATCCGGCAATGTAAGTATATCGACAGAGATCATATATCCGCCCGCCAGCAAAACCACCACATTGATAAAATTCGTAAAGAAATTAATACTTCCTGAGAAATAGGCAACTAATTTATAGGAATTGAACCTTGTATTTCTAAGCTCCCTACTTTTACCACAAAAACGCTTCCGCTCAAAATCTTCCATGGCAAATGCCTTTATAAGGCGAATCCCTGATAAACTCTCTTCCGCTCTGGCACTTACTTCTCCTGCTTTTACACGGTTTTTACGAAAGGCATCTTTCATCTTCCGATTTATTTTTACTGTATGGAATGCTTTACCAATCAGGAGCCCGCCGATTAAAATGGCCAATGTCCAATTCATAATAAGCATGGCTACGATGGTTCCTGTCATGATGACGGCACAAAGTAAAACGTCATTGGGACCGCGAAAAGCCAATTCACTTACTTCCGTCACATCACTTGTTATACGGGATAAAAGCTGCCCTGTTTTTTCATTATCAAAATAACGGAAAGATAACGTTTCGATATGAGAAAAAAGATCATTTCTCATATCATGCTCAATAGATGCACTCATAATATGCCCATAATATTGTACGGAATAAGAAATAATAAATTCAAAGATATAAAGCAGCAGCAGAATGGCGGCTCCCCCAAAAAGCACTGTCATGTTTTTAGAAGGAAGAACCCGATTAATAAGTTCTCTTACCATGACAGGAAAAATCAAATCAAGCCCTGCCATGGCAAAAGTCCCAATAATTACACCTATAAGCAGTTTCATATAAGGCTTGTAATAGTACATAAAGTTTCTAATCATTATCATTCTCCCTGTTCCAAATATGCAGATCATAGGAACCGATTAAATCTCCATCCGGTGTTACCGCAGGCACTTCAATTCCTGCTGCATATTTCCCATCATCAGAAATAGAAATTGCCTGAATAGGCCCTTTAGTATGATATCGATTTAGCTCCTTTCCGTTGACTAAACTGATCACCGCAGCTCCATGCGCACCATAATCATGATTTCTTACATTCCGCCCAATAGCAATAGCTGCGATACCTGATGAGGAAAATGTAATTCCTTCCACTTCTGCTCCTGCTGTATATTTAAATTTATACGCCCCTTCCATATCAAAAAGATATACGCTATTACTGGAAGGATGTATAATCGGTGCGGGAATTTGCCAATTTGCCCGGTTAAATGTATTAATAGTTGTGAAGACAACACCTTCAGGCACGATATAAGCATCTCTACCGGCAGCGTTATACCAACCGCCGGCTACCTTATGTGGTTTTGAAAGGACCCGTTGCCAAAGTATACTGCCGTTCTCATCAAAAAGGATTCCTCTCCCATCACTGGTCATCGCAGACAAATACTTTCCATCCTCTGAATAATTAGGACCATTGCGTATCGTTGTTATTTCAAAAAGTGGTGCCGCCGGTATATCCTTAGCACTAATCAAAGTTCCTTTATCCTTGTCCAAAACATATATATTTTTATTATATTTTCTTTCTTCAGGCCCTGATTTGGCATAATTAGCAGAAGCAAACGCAAACCGCCCTGTTGCAAAAGATACACTGCCCCAATTAATCCAGCTGTCCATATTTTCATTGAGCGGGTACCGCCAGCGTTCATTCCCTCTTTCATCAAAGGAAATGATTCGGCTTATATAAGCTCTTGAATGATTCTTACTGACAGTAGATCGATAAAAAATGGCATATACATTCCCTTCCTTGTCTGTTTCTACATGAATCGGAATCGGATACGCGCGAATTTCATTTTCAACTCCATCAAATTTCCATAAAATATCTCCCGTTGCGACCTCTAAAGCGTAGAGCGTACCGGATGGGCTGCTTTCTCCGACATAGACAATCCTGTTATCTTTACTCAACGCCAACGAACGGATTTCACCAATTCCGATGGTTCTGGACCATCTTTCATATCCTTCTATAGAAAAATGATACACTTCCCCTTTTATGGTTCCGACAATCCATCCACGATTAACCGGCGAATAAAGAATCTCTCCGCCATCAAAACCCATTCTGTCATAGTTTCTTCCTGCCACATTCCCCAGTGAAACAATAGTTTCTCCTTCAGCTTTTTCTCTATCGAACATTCCCCATGGCGCTTTATTTCCTGTCAGAAAGAACAGCAACAGCCAGGTCATCCCCAACAACAGAAAAATAAGCATTGTCTTCATCTTTTTCATAAATATAATTTTGTCCAATCATAAACTATACGCAGCACACCAAAATAAAGTCCCTGCTGTGACAGTACATACATGAGCTTGCTGATGCCGGCTGCCGTAATAATCCCCATTAGAAACAGACATACTATCTTTTCCCGCAAATCCCAGATTTCATAACTCTGCTGTTTTGCCAGAAACAACCCTCTGCTGACAACAGAAAGCGCCAGAGTTTGGGATCTCCTGATACATCTCGCCAAAAGAGGTTTCACTATATATGGCAGATGTTGGATAATCCGGGTTCTCCCTTTGTTTCCATGGCTGCGCAGCTGTAACGCAATGATAACTTCACCAGCTTCAGCGGCCAATACAGGAAAAAATCGAATAGCTGTTACCAGCATAAAAGATATTTGCGGCGACAGACGCCAGGATGAGAGCCCTTTTAAAAGCTGGCGAGGATCGCTGGTCCAGCATACAAGCAGACCCAATGCGATCATAGATACAGATCTCATTCCCTGTATCGCACCATACACAATTCCCTCCTGATAAATATAAAGTCCGTCGGTCAGTGCACCTAAAACAGGAAATGTAGGACTGATCAGCATAAGAATAGGAGTACGTGGATTTTGTGCAAAGAACAATGCCTGGCTGGCAACAGATCCCCACAACCCAAATAAAATAAATACCGCAAGCACCTTCCACTTATATACGGGTGTTCCCGCAGCTATATGAAGCGCTATACTTATAGAAAACAAAATAAATAATGTCCGTGGATTATCCACAATAACCATAATCAGAGCAAAAAGAAACAGGACATACAATTTAGTCCTTCCATCCAACCGTGAAAAGAAAGTATCATTGTTCGTACCTTCCCATAATTGCCTAAAGGACATGGCGCATCACCTCCTTTACTGTTATACAGGGATCTATACCAAGGTATTCCGATAATTCAAGCATCGGTGGTATGGATAATCCCCCCATTTTAAGAACTTCTTTATTACTGAATATTTCATGAGGTGCCCCCACCGCTACAAAATGTCCTTGTGCCAGCACAAAGATACGATCTGCCAGTGATGATGCCAATTCAATATCATGCGTACAAAAAAATATTGTTTTTCCTTGCTCCGCTGCATAGGAAAGGAGCATACTGAGACTTTCAAGACTTTTTTGATCCTGTCCCGTTGTCGGTTCATCCAATAAAAGAAGCTCATTGTCTCTTCGTGAAAGTAATGCTCCCAAAACGACGCGAAGGCGCTGCCCCTTTGATAAGGCAAGCGGGAAATCATCCCGATAATGATATACGTGAAGCTTGTGCAATAAAATATCCAATTCTTTTTCTGTCATTGTTTTATTATTCCATAGCAATTCTTCCCGAACTGAATCATTTAGGAGCATCAGGTCTGCTTCCTGCAGCATATATCCAATATATTCTCTCCGCTTCCCTATCGATTTCCCATGAATTAAAATTTCCCCTGAGGAAGGCTCCTCCAACCCCGATAAGATATTCATGAGTGTTGATTTCCCTGCGCCATTAAACCCCATGAGTGCATTGATAGATCCCTTCTTGATTTTAAAATTCAATCCGTTTAATGTATCAGAATCCGCACCGGGATATCTGTAAGTGATATTTTTACCTTCTAAAATCAACTCATCACTACTATCTTCTGCTATACATGGCCCTATGGATTTTTGGAATTTTATACCTGCTTGCTTTATTTCCTCCGCAGTCTTCTTTAACGAGTAAGATAATTTTTCTAGTTTCATAAATCTTCCCAATTTAACGCTTTGCGGTTCACGAATTCCATATCCATCATTTGAGCCCAGGACATACCATGATTCATCCATTAATCCATCATATACAAAATGACCCTTATGCATAATACAAAGACGAGGAAACCACGCAGCCAGCTCATTGACCCTATGCTCAACAACTACAATGGTCATATGTTCTTCTCTCTGCAAAGAAACTAACAATTCAAGAAAAGACTGCACTCCCTGGGGATTCATCTGGCTCACCGGCTCATCAAGAATAAGCAATTTCGGCTTTGTCACTAATACGGATGCTAAGGCAAGCCGCTGTCTTTGTCCGCCGGAAAGCGCATGAATACTTCTTTCTTCCATCCCATCCAATCCCGTGCGTGCAAGAACTTCCTTAACCTTCTCTTTAACAACAGAAGCTTCTATCCCTCTGTTTTCAAGAGCAAACCCCACTTCATCGGCAACGGTCATTGCAAAAATCTGATCGTCCGGTGTTTGGTATACCGTTCCTACTAAAACGCCTATCTCTTCCGCGGACATCGCTGCCGTATCTTTTCCATCCAAAAAGATTTTCCCGTCTATAGAACCGTCCTCTTTATCCAGCAGCCCTGTCACCGCTTTTACTAAAGTGGATTTTCCACATCCGGATCTACCTGCAATAAGCACCATTTCTCCTTCTTCTATACGAAGATTGACTCCTGTAAGCGTATCCTTTTCTCTGGAAGTATATCGGCAAGATACATTTTGAATATCTAAAATCATGTTCCCATCACCTGCTTAAGCTTCTCTCCCATACGATACCCCATCCAGGCACCAATACTGCTGTATAGAATCCCATTAACCAGCATATAGAGAGCAATAAACCAATCGGCATAGTATAAACGATAAAAGAACATCATCTGCTGCATGTTTATAAAGGTAATAAACGCATCAGCTATACCTATCATTACCGCAATCAAAACAGCGTATTGTTCCGTGATTACTTCTTTTTTAAAGAATCCCCAAACCCATAGCACAAACTCTAAAACAACAATAGATACTGAGCAAATCAGGATTCCCACCAATGTAACACGCCCGAAAAGTATGGCAGACAGGAGCCAACGCATCAGGAAAAACAGCGATAATACACCAGGACGCCTGAATAAAATTAACAACGCCATTAAAAGGAGGTATTGCACAATACCATTTAAAACCCCTGTTATAAGCCCCGAAAACGGCCCTAAGATAACATGAAAAAAGTCTCCCAGCAAAGTTACCGGCACAACAACGCCGCCAAAAGCAAGTGCGGCAAAAAGAGCCACCGTAATATCTCCCCGTGCGCCAATCTGGATAGTACATTCCCTCAGCTTTTTAAAGGATGCTATTACGAATGCTACACATGCCCCGGCAAAACCAATGGCAAATATACCTGTACTTTTTCTTTTTACAATCGTCAATGGAACTTCCGTTATTTTTGATATATCTCCATCAGTCAAAGTAATCCGTAAATTATAATTGCCTTCATTAATGGTAAATGGGTTTACATAAAGCGGCATAATAACCGATTGACTTACTTGCGGCAAAAGGCCTATAGATGCTTCCGTAGCATCAAGGTTCTCATAATCCCAGCCGGTGCCTCCATCTTCAGTTCTGACTGAAATCAACCCCTTCTTCACTTCACCACCGGGTCGGTCTACAAGCTCTGCCACAAAATGAAGTGTTCTTGTATCTTTATTCGGATTTCTCATTTCCAGGAGAATATATGCTGCCGGCGTATTCAATAATGACGGCCAATCTGCAGGCTTGCTTCCTATAAGCCGATTCCTTATGTTCTCAAGAGTCACGTCACGCACATACAATATATCTTTTTCTTCTCTTTGATCAACTTTTCCATCTTCATTTACAGGGATAATGATACGTTGTATATACCAAGTAGAATTTTTCTTTTCTTCAGAAGCCTCCGCAGTGGGAACCTCACTTTCGCCAATACTGAAATCAATTTTTTGTAGAAATTCTTTATCTCCATAACGAATTTCTACAGGAATCATATAATTTCCTTCTTTCAAATCCTTATCACAAAAAAGAGAAATAGCCGAAAAGACTTGTCCATAGTTGGCCGGCAGCCTCCACTTTGCTGTAATCACATTGTCTTTTATCGTGCTCCATCCCTCCATTTTCAGTGCATGGATACCACTTGGCAGAGTCACTTTAATATCGGCCGTTTCTTCTTTCGGAAGATTTATGCTCTCAATATTTAAGAATAAAATTTGTGTACTCCCCGCGGGTATTATTTTATGTTTTTCTCCATTCAAACTGTAAGGGAACTGTACATCCAATTGAACTGATTCGTTCCCATAAACTGTTAATTGAAACAATCCCGAAAAGATCACTGCGAAAAAAAATAATATGCTACGAATCATGCTGTCCTCGCTCATAAGCTGTTTGCCGCCCTATGCATAGCAAACGATCTTCGCTTATCTTGTCTACATGAAAATATGATGCACCCATTTTCTGAGCTAATTCTTTTGCAAGTCCCAGTTTGATAAAACTCGATTCTGTATCAATTACTGCGGCCAGCATATGCCGATGTCCAATCCGCTCTGCTTCTGACAATGCATCTCTCACGGGATCCGTATTTTTATTAAGCGAATTAGTTGCTCTCCCATCAGTAATCAAAATTAACACCGGATCTTGTAACGGATCCTGCTTGTAAAGCCTGTCGAGCATATCTTCCGCTTTTATAAGCCCCTGGGCAAGTGGTGTTTTACCGCCAGTGGGAAGTGCTGCTAACTTCTTTTGTGCAAATTCTATACTTCGTGTTATCGGTAAAAGGACTTCCGCCCTATCCCGCCTAAATGCGATCATACCCACTCTATCACGTTTCTGGTAAGCATCCGCCAGCATTTTAAATACCACCCCCTTAACCGCTTTCATCCGTTCACGGGCACCCATAGATCCACTTGCGTCAACAAGAAATAAAAATATATTGCCTGTCCTTTTTTCCCTTTCTTTCCGCCGGATATCCTCATGACGGATGACCACAGCGCATCCGTTGGATTGTCTGCCTTTTTGATGGGGTGCCGCTGCGCGGAGTGTGGCATCAATTGCAATATCATGCGTTTCCCCTTTAGGAATACCGGCTTTTACATACCGTCCCTGTCTTTCATCGCTTCTCGTCATATTTCTCTTTCCGCTGCCTTTTGGGGAAAATCGTTTTTTCTCGTTCTGTATCCAGAGCGGAGGAAGAATTACATGAGAATCTGCGGGATCTACTTTTTCATCATCCGCCCCCTGCGGAAATTCTGGCATATCCGATGATGATTCATCATTGTCACTCCCATTCCCCGCCGCTTCAACAATATGATTCCCGCTTGGATCCTCTCCATCATCACCAAGATTATTATTTTCAGATTCCTGATCTTTCTCTATATCGTTTTTATCCGGATTTTCCAGTTCATCAGACTGCGGCAGTTCCTGTTCACAATTCTTTCTCATACGGTGGGGAAGTACAAATTCCGCCGCTTTTTCTAAATCCTTAGGCAATACATATCTTCTTTCTGCCAAGGCAGCCAATGCTCGTGCCGCTTCAATTAAATAGATATCCGCTCGATGTCCAGATACATGTGCTTTTAAAGCATATACCGATGCCAACCGTATCATGGCCGATGAAACAACCACTTTGGGCAGCAAGGACATTGCAGAATGTATTGCCTTCTTTATTTTTTCATTTTCCAATTTCCATAAATTACAAAAAGACGCACAATCCTTTTCGAAAGAAATAGTACGTTTTAATATCTCAACACGTGTATTTTCATCATGGATATTATCAACATTTACGAAAAGCCCAAATTGATCCAAACAAGCCCCGGATAGCATCCCGCTTTCCGGATTTATCGCGGCAATAACAGTAAAACTCGTATCACACCGCAGTGATAATCCATCCCGTTCAAGCTGATACGTCCCAACTTCTGCAATATCTAAGATAGAATCCAGCAAATCCTCCCGCAATAAATTAACATCATCTAAATAGAGCACACCTTGATCCGCTTCATTAATAATTCCGGGATACAGTTTTTTCTGTCCGCTGTAAATGGCTTTTTCAGTATCAATGGTGCCAAACAACCGGTCTTCGGTAATACTTACCGGTATATCCCGCCACGGTCTCTCAATCAGTTCCTGTGTGCTTCTCATCAGTGTAGATTTGCCAATGCCTCGAGGTCCGGAAATCAAAAGACCACCGGCGCGAGGATTTACCAGCACAATAAATATGGCTGTTTTTGCATGATTTAGTCCCAATACAGCGGAAAAAGGAAAATTATTGCGCTTCATCATCAATAACCTGATCCACCTGCTCCCAATTCAATGTTTGTTCTTCAAACGGGCGGCGATGCATACGATGTGGGAGAACCATCCTTGACGCCGCTTTCAGATCTTCCCTGTTTACTGACGTACGTCCTTCAACAGCTGCTATCGTTTCTGCCGTTTTAATCAATGTTATATCTGCCCGATGCCCATCAACCCCAAGCAATATAGATATTTTAGCGGCAAGAAACAACAAACTGTCAGAAACCATAACCCGTGGAAGCAATTTTATAGCCTGCTCTATCCTCCCCACTTCTTTTTCCTGTTCCTCTTTCCAATCGGCAATAAACTTCTCCGAATCCGCCTCATATGCCAATCGGCGTTTTACAATCTCCGCCCTTTTCTCCGGATTTTGTTCCCCCGCAACCTTGACTGATAATGCGAAACGATCTAATAACTGTGGACGGATGTCCCCTTCTTCCGGGTTCATTGTTCCTACAAGAGAAAACTGCGCAGGATGAGAATAGGAAATTCCTTCGCGCTCCACTGTATTAATTCCCATAGCTGCCGAATCTAAAAGGATATCTACAGCATGATCGTCCAAAAGGTTAATCTCATCTACATATAAAATATTACGGTTCGCATCTGCCAAAATACCTGTTTCAAAACTACGACGTCCTTCCCGTATCGCCAATTCAATGTCCAATGTTCCCACGATACGGTCTTCTGTTGCGCTAACCGGCAATTCCACCACTTTCATAGGCAATAATACTACCGGAGGTTTTCTGGTGTCATATAATTCGTGACAGCTGTCACACCAGTTTGTTTTATTTTCAGGATCGTCATGATAATGGCATCCTTGAATACATTCCCGCGGCGGTAATAAATCCGCCAATGCACGGACAGCAGTAGATTTGGCAGTCCCTTTTTCTCCCTGGATAAGAACACCTCCTAATCGGGGATTGACCACATTGAGTATGAGCGCCTTTTTCATTTCTTCTTGTCCGATAATCGCGGTAAATGGAAATACTCCCTGTCTTTTCATATAGCTTTCTCCTGTCTTCTCAGATACCGTTTAATAAAAAATTTTTTCAATGCGCATTCTGCTTCTGAACACCTTACTTGTCCGTTCTTATCAAGCCATCGGGAAAAGCATCCTCCGCCGCAAAGTGAAAAATACTCACACATTCTGCACGCTTTCATAGAGTTTCTAATGAACGTTCCTATCTTCCTGACATTTTTCGGGCACCTGCCTGTATACACATTGCCCAATTTATATTCACTCTTTCCCATCAGTGAAGAACAGGCATAAATATCACCATGCACATCCACAAAAGCAGCTTCCCCATTCATAGCAAAACATTGAGGAAACTCATACTTCCCCGTCCTCTGCAGCATTCGCACCCGATCTTCCTGTGTAAAATGAATATGTTTTCCTGTAATTTCTTCCAACATATCCATTTTCTTTGCAGTTCTTTCAAGAGCTTTTTCCATTTGCTCGGCAGTGGGCGCATGTAATCCTTTCCCGCGCCCCTGCTCTCTGAGTATATCAAAACCAATCTGATGGACATTCCCATAAAAGTATGCCATATCAACAATCCCATCCAACTGCTCTACCGTGTCATCAGTTACGACACAAGTAATTCCGGCCTCTATATTTGACTCTCCCAGATTTTGGAAAGCTTGAATCACTTTTTGCGAAGATCTGTCTCCATCTTTTGAAACACGCAAGCTGTTCATAAGTTCAGGACGACCGTCACAAGAAATACCAATTCCTACATGATGGTCAAAAAGCCACTTTCCAATGTCTTTCGTCAGCAAAGCTCCATTCGTTTGTATCTGCATCTGTGCATTCACATGATTTTTCTCTACAAAATCCACTACTTTCCGGATTAAAGGAAATTGCAGCAACGGTTCTCCTCCGGAAAACTGGAGAAGAAATTGATTTTTCGACACATGCGCTAAAGCCACTGCAGCTATGGCAGTTTCTTCAGTCATATCAACTGGATCCTGCTCTGAAGCATAACAATAAAGGCACTTAAAATTACATCGGCCGGTTAACGTGAGCACAAGCATTCGAATTGGTGGAATTTCACACATTGTCATCCCCTTCGCCTTCCAATTCTCCCTCAATGGATAAATACAGATTTTTTAGTTCCTTCATTGTCTTTTCTTTTGCATTCCACAGCCCCCTTGCTTCAGCTTCAAGAAGCGTTTCGGTAATACGCTGCAACGCCCAAGGATTTACACGTTTCATCCAGTCCTGTACCTTTTCATCAAGTGCATATTTTTCTGCATACTTTTCATACATCCAATCTTCCATCACCTCGCTTGTCGCATCCCATTGGAAACTGACAGACACCATTTTTACCATATCGGATGCTCCTTTATATCCGTGATTCATCATACCGTTAATATGCTTGGGATTAATTGACTCCATACGAAAAATACGCTTTGCTTCTTCCTGGACTGTCCTTACTTTTGGACGCAGCCGATCTGCACTGTCGCCGGCATAAGAATGGGGTGCTGATCCTCGTATACTTCTTACCGCAGCAATCATCCCTCCATGATAGGCGTTATAATCATCAGAACTGAGCATATTTGTTTCATGATTATCTTCATTCTTTACGGTGACATCCATAACGGATAACCGTTTTCTGAACAGTTCCGGAGAATATTCACCTTTTACCGCTCCTCCATACGCATGACCGCCCCATCGTACAAAGACATCAGCCAAATCATCGACGGTCTGCCAATTTTTGGATTCCAAAAGCGCCGACACCCCAGCACCATAAGTCCCCGGCACATCACCAAAAATTCTGTATGCTGCATTCCGCCAAGATTCTTCATGTGTCATCCCGCTTTTTTCCATTAAGCTGCTTTCCTCAGAAACATGTTTTTTGATATAGTTGTCATCTTCCGATTCATTAAGATCTGCTGCCAGTAAAACAGCTTTATCCAGCAGCTCGACAACAGTAGGCATTGTGTCACGGAATAACCCGCTGATTCTGGCGGTCACATCTATACGGGGACGCATTAATTCAGAAAGGGGAATCACTTCCAACCGTTTAACCTGAAGGCTTCCTTTCTCCCAAACAGGCTTTATGCCCATAAAATAGAGAAATTCTGCTATACACTGACCATGGCTGCGCATATTGGAGCCTGACCAAAATACCATTCCTATATTTTCGGGATATTTTCCTTCATCGGCAATATACTGCTCAATAACCTGATTACCCAATCTTTTACCAAGCTCCCATGCTGCTTTTGTGGGAAGCACCCTCGGATCTAAGCCGAAGAAATTACGTCCGCTCGGTAAAAGATTGACTCCTCCGGTATGGGGAGAGCCTGACGGTCCAGGGAGTATGTACCGCGAAGAGAGCCCATCCATGATATGATCCATTTCCTCCGCAGTCTTCCATAAGCGCTGAATCAGGTCATGACATATATAGGAAAGTATACCTGCCACCTTCTTCTTCCACGATTCATTTTCCTCGGATATACAAGTTTCAAGAAGAGCTTTTTCTATTCCTTCATCACCGAAATCATAGGCCTCCAATATTTTTATAATATTTTTAGTTTCATTCCGTATTCTTGACATCAGCTCACTGTAAGTGATTTGAAACCGGGGATGCAACTTTCCTGCGTTGCCAATGATTTCATCAACGGTGGTGTCATATTTTTCCGCCCATATTTCATAAATTGACGGGATTTCCCCGTTATCCAACCGCAGAAACTGGAGAATTTCATCGATAAGAATTTCTCCTTGGGGTGCTTGTCCCAATATATGAAGTCCCACATGGACTTCACCATTCTTCAATTCTTCAAGGTATTGATGAAGTTTTCCGACATATTCTGGAAAAGGCTTGTTCTCATCATAAGGTATTTCCCCGTCTAATTCGGCTTTTTCGGCAAGTTCTCTGATCATCGGCTCCAAAGAGCCTGCATTTTCCGGTTGTATCTGCATAAAATGGGCATACTCGTCCATCATCTTTTCCAATTCCGCCAGCTCATCATAAACACCCGCTTCGGCAAGTGGTGCCGGCAAATGATCAACCAGACATGCTGCACTTCTTCTTTTAGCCTGTATACCTTCCCCTGTAATTGTCATATGGTAAGGATAAATATTAGGCAGGTCCCCCAATGACAAATCGGGATAACTTTCCCTATCCAGCCCCGCTCCCTTTCCGGGAAGCCATTCCAGATTCCCATGTGTCCCTACATGGATAACGGCATCTGCTTTCCATTCATCACGAATCCATTGATAAAAGGAAATATATTGGTGAGTAGGCGCTACATAAGGATCATGATAAATCTTGGCAGGATCCATCCCATATCCGCGAGGCGCCTGAACGGTAATAAAAATATTGCCGTCCATAATTCCAGGAACCAATAAGTTTTTATAATCATCAAGCATAACTTTACCGGGAGCCTCTTCCCAGTCTTTTTCCATCTGTCGCTTTACCGATTCAGGAAATGTTGCAAAAAAGTCAATATACGCCTTAGAAAAATTTTTATTACATTCTTCTACTTGTTTATCAGTAAGCATGGATATATCATTTGTCGCATGAGCAGTTAAGGTCTTAATAAAACTCTCCGTATCTTCAGGAATAAAATCAACCCGGTATCCTTCCTTCTTCATACGCTGTAAAAGCAGGCGGATACTTTCAATAGAATCCAAACCGAATGCACTTCCGATGCTTGCGTTAGTGGGCGGATAATTATGGAAGATAATTGCAATTTTTTTATCTTTATTCTCTTTACTCCGCAATAACGCCCATTTTTTTGCCTTGGAAACCATAAAAGCCATACGCTCTGAAATAGGAAGATATTCCACCTCTCCATTTTCCTTCATATGTTTTGCCGCAACAGGCACACCATGAATAATTCCGTCAAACTCCGGCATGGAAATACTAATGGATATTTCCACGGGATTCATGCCTTCTTTGGATCTCGCCCATTCCTGTTCAGGCATGATTAAGGAATATCCTTCCAAAACAGGAATGCTTATTTTTTTTAGTTCCTCTTTTGTAATAGATCCTGATGCGGTAAAAGAAAATTTCAAGGTATTAACAATTATATCTACTGCCGGCCTCCCGTCTGCCATGAAGTAATTATGAAATACTTGGCTAAGCGTAGGCATTCCCATTTCGGAAACAGGAAGTCCGTTAGTAAATACGGCAATTGCATTCATGCCCTGCCTTTCACATTCGCGAATAAACGCATTCTGATACTGTAAATCTCCCCATATCCACTCATCTCTGTAAAAAATCATCCCAACCGTTGGCCGGCCCTCTCTGCAGAACATTTTTTTATATCTTCTCAAATCGGTTGTACACAGTTCTGGCAGTCCAGGATGATATATTCCTGCCCAGCAGTAAGCGGACGGTTCTGCCGGCATCTCCCCGCCTCTATTCGTTATAAATTGCAAAAAGAGCCACAAGTTTTTATAATTTTTGATTCCGCTGTAAAAACTATACTGCTTAATCTTTTCAACATCCGCTTCACTCACTCCGTTCCGCGCCTCTTCCTCCGCAGATCCCGCAGCATCCATGTAGTACGGAATCGACTTAGCCGCAAAAAACGCCAGACATTTATCCCAAAACATCGTCCGGATAGTCGTTCCCATAAAACGAATCATAACTAAATCGGCATCGCCAAGTTGTTTTTCCCAGATTCTGCTCCATAAAGAAGTACTTTCTACTTTCAGCGTCTCATATTCCGCCGGAACAAGCCCCTCTCTTTTTAATTCACTGCAGGCTTTGCGCATCATAAAGAAACGACGGTCTACATTTGTTAAATAAATAATTTTCCCTTCCATTTATCTCCTCATATAATTAACTATTTAATAAAAATATGGTTATTCCCACAATTCCGGATAAACAGCTCGTGCAACAGCTTCAACAGAATCCGTTACATGTTGGGACATTACATACTTATACCGTTCCGAAAAGAAAATAAACTGATTATTCTTAACAGCTTTTACATCCTGATAAGCAGGATTTTGCATAAGCTCCTTTTTAAACTCATTTTCATCATCCCCTTCCCGCGTTTTCCACACAGGAAGTAAAAATACATCCGGATTTATAGAGGGGATGAGTTCATTCGACAAATAAACACCGGCGCCTTTGGGAATATCAATACCATCTGCGCCATTTTTTACATGCGCCATTTTCAATATTTCATTAAACAGCGTGCCCCGCTTCCCGATGATTCCGCGGAAGGAAAGCGCAACAACTGTCTTTTCCTGATCAGGACTTAATACCGACAATTTCTCCTCTATGGCTTTTCGCTTCATCCGCATGCGGGAAACGACCTGCTCCCCCCGTTCGCTTTCTCCCACCGCTTTAGCCATTCCCCGCACTTTCAGTTCTACTTCATCCCATGTAGTCGCTGTAACTGACACATATACAGGAACTCCCATACCTGACAGGACTTCTGTTATTCCGTTTGAGACAGCAGAAGATATAATTACTAAATCAGGATTCAGCTCCATAATATTTTCGGGATTCAACTCAACAATATGCCCTACCGCCTCACGCTGCGCTTCAGTAACAAAGGTGATATCAGGATTTCCCGCATATTTGCTGAGACCAACAATTCGGTTCACATCCACTAAATCAAGAAGCACTTCATCTGTCCCATAAGTAGTGGAAACTATCCGCTGCGGTTTATGTGGAATTTTTACAGTACGCCCCAGTTCGTCTGTCACTACATAAGCACTATTTTCGACAGGCACTTCGGTAAAATGAAAACGGCACCCGTTTGTTGCTAAAAGAATAATACATAATAATACAAATATCAGTTTTTTCATGTTTTCGCCATTCTTATATGCCCACTAAGTTTTGCATTCCACATTTTCTCATAAAGGTATTCTGCCCCTCTTATTCCGCAAAGAGGAAGGTCGCTCACTGCTATTTCATCATAAACAGGTCTTGTAATATGGCAGCTTACGAAAGGCTTATTCATACGGAGTAATCGTTCCGTTTCATGTGAACTTGACAGAATTAGCCCGCCATCCCATTTTTTATAATCTTCAGCAATAGATATGTCATTAATGCCGACTACTCTTACTGTATCCACTGCCGGCGTTTTGGAGCAGGTATCTGCCTGCAAATGAACAGTCAAATTTTCTGTGTCCGCCCATTCCCCCCGCAACGCTTCTGCAATTCCCAGACTCTCTTCCGGTGGTGCCGAAAAAAGAATGCGGTCGAACCAAAGCGTTCCCCACATGGATTTCATATTATTCCCAAAATGAAGAAGCCTTTTCTGTCTGCATCTGATTTCCATTTCTGCTGCTTTCAAAGAAGCCGAATTTACTGCTTCTGCGATTCTATTCAACCATCGCAAAGTCCCTTCCATCCCATAGGGAAGCCCTACAGAAATATAGGGGATATCGAATCGGGATTTCATGTCTTCTGCTGCTTTTAACGCCAGTTCATTCCTTACCACTATATTCAATGCCGCTTCCGGAGCTTTCATAATACTTTCCCAGGAATCTCCCACACCGGGCATGGACACTACATGTATATCGCATAACTCCAGCAAACGTCTAATTTCAATGGCATCAGCTTTTCCGCGCAGATAAACGGAAGAAAGTCCAAGCACGTTAACACCGTCAGATTTTTTTAAAGGGTTCATCTGTTGCACCAGCAGAGATAAGGCCCTTGAGAACCCGCCCGCAAAGCTCCCATGAAGTCCCCCGCTGTCTATTCCATATACGGGCCACGGCAGATGGCTTTTAGCCGCAATCCCCTCAATATCATCACCTACAAGACTTATACTGCAATTATTTTGAACAAATAGCCGCTCCGGATTTCCATTTTTTTTCAAGTATTCAAATCCATTAATCAGATCCTTCTCCGTTCCATAAACCAATGAATTCTGATCCGGCTGTGTGCAATAAAATCTTTCCGCTGCACCGGGCATACTGTCATCAATATATTTCATCGCATAAAAGTAGCACCATAGCGGACCATTCACTATGACATAGCTGCCGGGAATTGATGCAAACAATGCAGCGGAACCGGTTAACGCACAAGTTCCTATCCGGTGACAGGAATTTTCCCACTCAGATGGTTGCATAGGCAATCCCCCCCTTATTCCCATATCGGCAAAGCAGCCGGTATAATGCCCGAAATATCATAATTTCTCCATTTGTACCAACCATCGGTACCATAGGTATAAAAAATTGTTTCGTTTTCGTGCTGACAATTTCATTCGTCGTCAAAAGTATATCGGCAGCATCTATCAACTCCTGTCCGTCTCGCCCGTCATAGACTGGAATTGACTCCTCTTTTCCAATCCGATGGCGATATTCCGCTTTTTCCTTATTAGTTAAATTATCATAAAGAATTACCGCCTCAATACGCATTTCCAACTGCCGCAGGGCGGAAATTGTATCTGACGGATTATACCAGTGCGTACCGCGGCCAATACCGATGACTGCCTTTTTACCTTTTGTGATATGCAGAATCGATTTCACATAAGAATCTATTCTCTTCTTTTCTTCCTCTATAATCACTTTTGCCTTTTCTACGTTTTTATGAAGCCGTCCTATTTCAAGAATCCATTTACAAGTATTTTCCCAACCGATTGGATATATATCTTTAACGGCATGGATACCAAATTTCTTTTCTAACAAATCAGCCATTTCATTCATACGATCTGATTGTCCTGTTGTTCCCAGCACGATAGCCAATTCAGCAGCAGGAGCATTCGCCCATTCGGGAAAAGGAAGATAGCCGGGAAACTGCCCCTGTACCCCCAATCCGAGCAAAGAGAGAAGGCGTTTCACCTCGGTCACATACTGCCCTTCGGGCCCCATTTGGTCTCCTAAGAGCAGAATCCTATTATGTTCATGCTCACAGGGTCTAAAAAAGCGCTCTATGATCGTTTCCGCCGTCTTATAATACCCCTCTGAATACTCACCGCCAAGAAAACCTGCATAAGGAATACAGATGACCGGAATCCCGTACTTCATTTCCGCCTCTGCCGATTCCGACTCTGCATCATCCCCAATAACTCCTGCCACACAAGAAGTCGCAATAAAAAGACATTCCGGCTGATATGTTTCCATAACATACGAAATACTCTGCCGAAGTCGGCCTGTTCCACCGAAGATACTGTCTTTTTCCCGTATATTTGAGGAAACAAGAGGCACACATTCCATATTTTCCTGTCTGCCGTCAGCAAGAATCCGGTAATGCGATCCCAGATCCATCGTCTCTGCCACATGGACACACCCCATGGGACTGTGAAAAATTACTGCACACCCCCGGCAACATGCAACCGCCCTCCATACGCCCGACATAGTACAGCTGCAGGACCTATTTTTAGAAAGAAGCCACTTAGTTCTCGGTTCCATAAATATCTACCAGCTTTTCTAATTCCTCAAACGTTATCGGTGTCGGTACAGATAACTCTTCATTCATCCAAATATCATTCGCTAATTTTCTGTATATATCCGCCTGCGCTGAATCCGGTGCATACTGAAGCACGGTCTGTTTCGAATTTTCAGAAATATTCACAATTCTGTCGCGCGGTACGAAAGCTATCAACTTTGTATTTAAACGCTTAGCAAATTCCGCAAGTAACTTCTTTTCGTTGGGTGTATTCCTGCTGTTGCCAATAATACCCGCAAGTCTTACATTTCCGCGCATAGCAAACCGCCGCACACCTTTGGCTATATTATTAGCTGCATAAAGAGACATTAATTCACCTGAAGACACGATATAGATATCAGACGCATATCCTTCCCTTATGGGCATTGCGAACCCCCCGCATACCACATCACCAAGTACATCATACAAGGTTAAATCGACAGAAGGCAGTGCATTCAGTTTGTCCAACAGCTGTAAAGATACGATAATCCCCCTTCCGGCACAACCTACTCCGGGCTCAGGTCCGCCGGTTTCTACACAGGTAATCCCGTTAAATCCGGCATGGACTATATCTTCCGCTTTAATATCCTCAATCTCACAAGCCCGAACCTTATCCAAAATAGTTTCTTTACATATGTGCCCCAAAAGCAACCGGGTCGAGTCATTCTTCGGGTCACAACCGATTTGGCAGACTTTTTTCCCCATCAGACTTAACGCGGCAGAAACATTCGACGCAGTTGTGGATTTGCCAATACCGCCCTTTCCATAAAAAGCAATTTTTTTCATGAGAATCTCAACCTTTATTTTTAATAATATGATTGAATCATATATTGTTCCTTACTCATTATTATATACAAATGCGAATGTTTTTGACAGAATATTCTATAATCCATAAATCATTCTCTAATAAAATAGTTTTATACGACATTTATTTAGAAATAAAATATCACCATCAAATCAAGCAGATGGACCCCGGTCCTTACTTTCTCTCCATCAAACGAATTTTCAAAATAATGCCCATCTTACTAAAGCTGTGCGGACAAGCGCCCCATATGAAAAGATCCTCCTGCTGTATAAGACAGAGAAGGATCTTAATATTTTATTATGATTCTAAAATCATGCTTCCGCTCTATTTCTGCTGCTCCTGACATGTTCATGCCAGGTTACCCAAATGGATGTAGCTACGCAGACGGAAGAATAAGCGCCTGAAATAAATCCGACAAGCATGACCAAAGCAAAGTTCTTTGTAGTATCTCCACCAAAAAGATAAAGGGAAGTAACACAAAATAATGTGGTAATCAGTGTGTACATAGAGCGGCGAATAGTCTGATGAATAGAGTCATTAGCTAAAATAGCAAAACTGTCCGTCCGCCTGTGAGTATGAATTGCTTCCCTAATACGGTCAAAGATAACAACCGACTCATTCATGGAATAACCTAAAACCGTTAAAATAGCTGCCAGGAAAGACGCATCCACTTCCAAATGGAAAAAGGCAAATACGCCAAGCACCATCAAAATATCATGAACGATGGCAACAATCGCTGCAAATGCAATCCTATGCTCAAAGCGGATTGTCATATATAAAATCATGGCGCCAAAGGATAACAGAACATTTAAAAGTGTATTTTTGGTTACTTCTGATCCAATAACCGCGCCTACCGTCTCAATACGTTTTACTTCTGCCGTACTTACTTTGGTATTGATATGATCGATTATGGTCTGTGACTCATTTGCACTCAGGTTTCTCGTGCGAATAATAACATCATTTCCCGATTCCCCATCTATAGACCCGGAGAGCTGGATAACCGCCGTTTCCAATCCATCTTCCCGAATCCCATTTCGAACTTGTTCTACGGTCACATTTTGACTGAACCCCAATTCAAGAATTGTTCCACCGGTAAAATCAATGCCCCAGTTAAACCGGAACATAATAATAGATATGATAGAAAGCAGTACCAACAAACCGGAAACAGAAAACCAAAGCTTTCTCTTTGCAATAACATCAAAATTTTTAAACATTAGCTTCATCCCCCTTTTTACCACCAAACCACCAGGGGTTATGAATCCAGTTCGCATTAATCAGAAGCATCAGCAAAGTACGGCTGACCGTAATAGCGGTAAACATAGAAACTGCCACGCCAAGTCCCAATGAAAACGCAAAGCCTTTAACCGTCGCACTTCCCAAGAAAAATAAAATGCATGATGTAATAATTACTGTCATATTCGCATCAAAAATTGTAACAAAAGCACGTTTAAACCCAGACTGCACTGCCAGCCGCAAAAGTTTTCCGGATGCAATTTCTTCTTTAAATCTTTCAAAAATCAATACATTCGCATCCACAGCCATACCAATCGACAAAATGATCCCTGCGATGCTGGGAAGTGTCAATGTCGCATGGAGCACATAAAGTATGCCCAGCAGTATCAATACATAAACAAGAAGCGCCGTATCTGCTACAAACCCCGATACACGGTATACTGCAAGCATAAAAAGTACAACAAGGGAAAGTCCAATTGCAAAGGCTACTACCGACTTGTCTTTCGAATCCTGCCCTAAAGACGGACCTACCGTACGAACTTCAAGCACCGATACTTTAACAGGCAGTGCACCGCTGCGAAGAAGAATCGCCAGATCTTTAGCCTCTTCCAATGTCCTTTGTCCGGTAATAACTGCGGATCCACCTGTAATTGCATCATTGACAACAGGATTCGTAAGTAAATCCCCATCCAGATAAATCCCTACATGACGGCCGATATTGGCTGCAGTAAGCTTCGCAAATTTATCTCCCCCTTCTTTACTAAATTGTAAGGCAACAAGAGGTTCTCGATTCTGTCCGATCTGTTCTCTCGCATCTTTCAGGTCTTCCCCGGTAAGACAAACATTCCCCTCTTCATCTCTAAATTCAAGAACAGCTGTTTTTCCGATAGTTTCGATAGCTTTCTGCGGATCCCTTTCCCCCGGAAGTTCAATAATAATACGATTTGCGCCTTCCCGTTGGATGATAGGCTCTGTCAACCCCATTTCATTGACGCGCTTTTGCATAATATTAATAACTTGAACAATAGACTCAGTAGTCACCTTGTTCTGCTCAGTATCTTCCGCCTGCATAATGATATGCGTCCCGCCCTGAAGATCGAGCCCCTGCCGTATATTTCCTGCTAACCATCCGATGGATGCGGCAAAAATGCCGATAATTACACCGATAACGACAAAAAACTGCAGCAATTTTCCCGTGCGGAGCGAGCTTGCCCTCTTCTTTTCCAAAACTTCATCCCCTTTTCGTAATAATGATACGTTTTTCTGTAACTATTTTTGAGATATATTTATCATAAATTCCATTAGGAACAGAATCCATCACCTGGAAATCCCATAAAACAGACACACGTTTTTCAAGGGAGACTCTTTCGAGATATCTGTCATAGTATCCTGCTCCCATCCCCAAACGGGTTCCGTCTACTCCACAGGCAACCGCAGGAACAAGCACTAAATCTAAATCTTCTGGTGCAATCATTGTATAAGGTGCAGGAAGATTCCTTAATCCAAGAGGTCCTTTTGTAAAGCCGGACATGGAAAAAAGCCGCCCGGCCCCCATCTGTCTTTCAGGTAGACAAACAGGAATATATATTTCCTTTTCATCCGTCAAAGCCTGTTCAATTAATGGATCTAGATTTGACTCCCCCCTCATAGCTAAAAAAGCCATAATGCGGTTGGCCTTTTTATATTGCGGCAGAGAAACAATATTTGCCCGCAAACACATTGCCATTTTATCCGTTTCATCAGTAGAAAGAGCCCGCCTTAAGGCGAGCATCTTTTTCCGAAGTTCCTTTTTCTTATAAATAAGAAGAGGCTCTTCCATGATCATTTATTTCTTTTTCCTGCTGATCTCATTACCATTTTCATCGACTTCAATAACTTCCTCTATAATCTCTGTACCTTCTTCAGCAGCGCTGTCAACCTCAACAACTTCTTCTATGGTCTCGGTATCTGTCGTTTTTCTCTGTTTAGAAAGCCGATCAGTTTCTTCCGGATTTTCTGCTTCTGCACCAATTACTGCTGCACCGGCTTTTTTTGCCGTTTCAGTATCAATCAGATCAACGTCACCATGATGAATTGCTGTTTTTTCAACCTTAATTACAACCTTAGGTGCGATTTCAAGTTCTACATATTTATTACGCAATACCTTAATGATTCCATGAACACCACCGGAAGTCACCACATGATCCCCTTTTCTTAAAGAAAGAAGAAAACGCCCGCGCTCCAATTGTAACTTCTTCTGGGGACGATACATAAAAAAGTAAAAAATAGCAATTAAAATCAAAAATGGCCAAAACATTCCCAAAATATTTACTGCATCTTCCACTATACTCACCTCCAAACATCATATGGTTTATTTTACCACAGCAGTCTCTGGTTGTCTTTACTTCCAAACTGACGATTCAACTCAAATTCTTATAATCACTATAATTTACGATAAACATTATTAATCGCAATCATTTCTTCCTTTACGATGCAATACTCTCGGGCCATCATCGCTTATAATGTTCCATAAAATGTTCCCTGAACTCAAAAAAGTTTCCTTGCACAATCGCTTCACGCATATCACGCATGAACTGAAGCAAAAAATACAGATTATGAATCGTAACCAATCGAAACGCCAGCAACTCTTCTGATTTATATAAATGCCTGATATAAGCTCTTGTATAGTTTCGGCAGGTATAACAACCGCAGCTTTCTTCTATCGGGCGAAAATCCCTTTCATATTGTTTATTTTTCATGTTCATACGTCCTGTATGGATCATTGCCATTCCGTTGCGAGCCACACGAGTCGGAAAAACGCAGTCAAACATATCTACTCCGCGTGCCACACCTTCCACCAGACAGTCCGGCGTTCCTACGCCCATAAGGTATCTTGCTTTCCCGTTCGGCATCCATTGGATCGTTTCTTCTAAAATGTCATACATCAAATCATGAGGTTCTCCTACGGATAATCCGCCGACAGCCACTCCATCAAAAGGCAGCGAAGATATTTCCATCGCACTTTGTTTTCGTAAATCTTTATACATGCCACCCTGTATAATGCCAAATATACCTCTGTCAGTCCGTTGATGTGCTTTGATGCATCGTTTTGCCCAGCGTGTCGTTCGCTCTGTCGATTTTCTTGCATATTCATAATCCGCCGGATAAGGAATGCATTCATCAAAAGCCATGGCAATATCGCTTCCCAAATCTTCCTGGGCTCTTATGGATATTTCAGGGGATAAAAATTGTTTAGAACCATCTAAAAAAGAACGGAAATAAACGCCTTCTTCCGTAATCTTTCTCATCGCCCCCAGGCTGAAAACCTGAAAGCCGCCGCTATCGGTCAATATCCCTTTATTCCAATTCATAAATCGGTGCAGTTCGCCCGCTTCATGAATCAATTCTGTCCCCGGCCGCAAAAAAAGATGGTATGTATTGGAAAGAATAATTTGCGCCCCCATCTCTTCCAGTTCTTCAGGTGTTACCGTTTTTACTGTAGCCTGAGTTCCGACCGGCATAAACATGGGCGTTTTAAATACTCCATGCGGCGTATGTAATAAACCAGCACGAGCGCCAGTCTTTCTATCCTCTGCTACTAACTCATAATTGACAACCATTTAAACCTCTTAGCGCAAAAACATGGCATCTCCAAAAGAAAAGAACCTGTACTTTTGGCGGACAGCTTCTTCATAAGCAGCCAAAATATGTTCTCTCCCAGCAAAAGATGCCATCATCATAATCAGAGTTGATTCCGGCAGGTGAAAATTCGTCACGATAGCATCTACCACCTGCCACTGATATCCGGGATAGATATAAAGCTGTGTCCAGCTGCTGCCGGCCTCTACTCTTCCTGTTTGCCCCGCCGACTCCAAAGTTCTGACAGAAGTCGTACCCACAGCAATGATCCGTCGGCCTTCTTCTTTAGCCTCATTTACTTTTTGTGCTGTTTCTTTTTCAATAGTATACCATTCCCGATGCATTTCGTGATCCTCAATATTCTCTTCCGCAACTGGTCGAAAAGTTCCTATTCCCACGTGGAGTGTCACAAAAAGAAGTTCTGCCCCTTTGTCTTTCATTTTTCCCAGAAGCTCAGGAGTAAAATGAAGCCCTGCTGTCGGTGCGGCGGCAGAACCCTTAAACTTCGCATATACCGTCTGGTATTCATCTTTATTCTCCAGCTTTTTATGGATATAAGGCGGCGTCGGCATTTCTCCCAGCTGATCCAACCAATTATCAAAATCACCGGAATAATGAAACTTTACCAATCGGCCGCCAAATTCCGTCTTATCAATAACAGTACATGAGAAATTCTCTGAAAATTCTATTTCCTGACCCGGCAATGCTTTACGACCCGGATTTACAAGAATTTCCCAAACATCATTTCCTTTCGGTGTCAAAAGAAGTGCTTCCACTCTTCCGCCGGTTTCCCTGCGCCTGCCAAATAATCGGGCAGGAATAACTTTCGTGTTATTGAATACAAACACGTCTCCCGGTCTTATTTCATCAAGAATATCTCTGAATCGACGATGCTGCCATTCCCCTGTTTTTTTATCCACCATAAGAAGCCGACACGAATCACGCGGTTCTGCCGGCTGTTGAGCAATCAGTTCCTTGGGGAGAACATAATTAAAATCTTCAAGTTTCATTACTTACTCCAAATACATACAAATATATCAATATATCTTCTCAATTTTGCTGCCTGTAAAATAGTGAAGCAGAATTCTTTTATAATACTCTTTCCCGTCACCGTTCTTTTCCGCCATCGCTTCCGCCCCCCACTGGGAAAGTCCCAATCCGTGACCAAATCCATATCCGGTAATAATTAAATTGTTACCTTTTACAGAAATATCAAAAAGTGTACTGTCCAAGTCAAATGCACTTTGGATTACTTCTCCGGGAATTATTTTTCTGCCGGATTTTCCAGTAATTTCCATCGTCTTAACTCGTCCTGATACTCCCCGGTCCTTCGCTTTATTATTCCCCATGTGAAGTCTGGAGAGACCTATCTTTTTTACCTTCCCCACATGATACCCTGCTCGTGAAATTGCATTGGAAAATGAATCAATCGAAACAATTTTGCGCCATGGGCGATTAACTGTAGAGCTGTTCTCCTCTTTTACTCCCCGCAGATAAGGGACATATGATCCCCATACATTTTCACTGTCTTCTGTATATCCGCCGCCATTCGCATGAAAAAGTGCATCAATAGCCTTTCCGTTATAAGTAATTATCTCTCCTGCCGTTTCTTCCACTGCTTTATTCGTTGCCGACGTTTCCACAGAACAGCCACGATACACCTGTGACCGGGTATCATCTGTTATATCATAACCGGCGGATCGGTATCCATTCTTGTGATAAACAGCATAAGTCCTTGCCGCGACAGCCTGCGCCTTAATGGCATCAGGCTTCCATGAAGGCACGATTTCACTGGGAACTACGCCCTTTAAATACAACTCCATCGGCACCCGGTTCACAACAGTAACACCATTATTCCATGCAGAAGGAATTATCTTCATTTCGCCACGATACCTGTTTCCCTTTACAGAGAAAGCTTCTTCTCCATTTCCTGTCGTAAAATACACAGGAGCATTAAAAGCCTTCCCTTCTAAAACTATATTTTTCCCTTTCCGTGATACAGAAATCCGCTTGCCGGCATTATAAGATTTCCATACTTTGCCATTCGTTTCAATTCGGAAATGACTTAGTCCCTCAATCTCTACCTGCGGCTGTCCGGAAAGCAGTCCGACTTCCACATCAGGCCCTTTTTTTTGCACAGGCTTAATCTTTGCAACATTTTTAACAACTCCTGATAAAAGCTGTACCTGTTTCTTTGTTACGGGAATAGACTCAGCACTTACGTTAACTGAATTTCCTATTAATACTGCAAAGGTTATGCATGCAGCGGCGACAGCTATATTTTTCATATAATCGTTCCTTTATTCATTCTTACCGGATAAATGATCTTTAAAATAAATATATTTTTATTTTCTAAAAAACAGATTTAAAAGAATTGTTCCTACAATACTGATCACAAAAGATGAGACGACAGGAAAGAAAAACGTCGTCTTTCCCCAGGACCAGTGAATATCCCCCGGCAACTGCCCCAACAAGAAAAATTTGCCACTGAAACCTATTGCCACACCTGCTATGATCATAAAAATTCCGAAAACAATCAACATCTTTCCAAAATCCATTATCCCCCCTCAAACAGTTCGTCTTGAACCGTTTCTTTACTCCATATCGCACCTAAATGGTCATAAGCCGCCTTGGTTGCGATCCGCCCTCGCGGTGTACGGGAAATGAATCCGATTTGCATCAGATACGGCTCGCATATATCTTCAATAGTAGCCCGTTCCTCACTAATTGACGCGGATATTGTGTCAATACCCACAGGCCCGCCATTAAATTTTTGTATAATTGCTTTTAATACTTCCCGATCAATCAAATCCAATCCGATATCATCCACATAAAGCGCAGAGAGAGAGTCTGCCGCAATCTCCTGTGAAATAACTCCTTCCCCTTTTACCTGTGCAAAATCACGAATACGTTTTAATAATCGGTTCGCGATTCTTGGCGTCCCCCGGGATCGACGTGCAATTTCTTCCGCTCCCGTCTCTTCGATTTCAATATTCAAAATCCCTGCTGCACGAATCAGTATATGCTTTAATTCGTCTGCCGTATAAAACTGCATATGATTAATAATACCGAAACGATCCCTAAGCGGAGCCGATAAAGCCCCAGCCCTGGTAGTCGCGCCAATCAAAGTGAATGGCGGCAACTCAATGCGTATGGAATTAGCACCGGCGCCTTTCCCCATGACAATATCCAACGCAAAATCTTCCATGGCCGGATAGAGTATTTCCTCTACACTTCGATTTAAACGGTGAATCTCATCAATAAATAAAACATCATGTTCCTGTAGCGTAGAAAGGATAGCAGCCAAATCTCCGGGCCTCCCGATGGCCGGCCCGCTCGTCACCTTAAACTGGACTCCCAATTCATTAGAAATAATTTTTGCCATCGTGGTTTTTCCAAGACCGGGCGGTCCGTAAAGCAATACATGGTCAAGTGCTTCTTTTCTGGATCTTGCGGCAGAAATATAAACATGCAGATTCTCTTTAAAAGTCGACTGTCCAATATAGTCACTTAACCGCTGCGGACGAATAGTCTGCTGCCACTCATCCCGCCTGCTTCCTTCACCTGCAGTAATCCGTCCTTCTGTGCCTAACATTTCTATATGTTCTTCTCCACCAAGGCTTTTTATATATTTGTTATTCATAAATACCTTCAAGCAACCTCTCTTACCCCTGCTGAAATATCAGTACAACTTTATTGTTTTCCAAACTCACGAAGAGCTGCACTCACCAATGGGGAAACATCTTTATATTCTATTGACAGCTTTTTCAGTACCGGTTGAATTTCCGTATCTTCATAGCCAAGCGCACGAAGGTACTTAGCCGCATCGGCAGCAATACCGCTTTCATCCGGTTTTCCGGCCGCCAACGATTCCGGCTCATCTATATCGCCCTCTGCGAAATCTCCTACCTTATCTTTTAATTCCACCAAAAGCCGTTCAGCCGTTTTCTTGCCCACACCGGGCAGCTTTGTTAAAACTGATAAATTTCTGTTCCGGATACTCAAAACAAAATCCTCCGGCTCCATCACTGAAAGAATGCCCATTGCCACTTTAGGTCCTATTTTAGACACCGAGATAAGAATAAGGAACAGATCATATTCTTCCTGTGTCAGGAACCCATATAAAAGTATAGCATCTTCTCTTACTGCCATATAAGTCAGAAGCCGTACAGGCGTCCCTAAATGAATTTTCTGACGGCTCATTTCTGAAATAAATACACGGTATCCTATACCGCCGGCTTCGATGAAACAGAACTCTTTAGAAACAACGGTCGCTTTACCTTTTATATATCCAATCATATTTCCTCCTTGAACAGCCGCTTATGTTCCATTTGATAAATAGCCGTTAATCCTATTGCCAATGCATCTGCTGCATCATCAGGATTTATTTTTGTATTTATATGCATGATCCGCATAACCATTTCAATGACTTGTTTCTTTTCCGCGCGCCCATAGCCGGCCAATTGCTGTTTAACCTGTAGCGGAGTCACATTCACTGCAGGTACGCTCTGCCTGTATCCGGCAAGAAGAATTACCCCTCTGGCCTGCGCGACTTCAATTCCTGTTGTTATATTCGTATTAAAATAAAGCGATTCCACTCCCATGAAATGCGGACGGTACATTTCTATAAGTTCAGCCACCCCTTCATAAACGATATTTAAACGTTCTAAGGAATTCTGTTCCTTAAATGTTTCAATTACACCATAGTTAATCGGCACAATTCTATTTCCATGCTTCTCTACGATTCCAAACCCGCAGCGTCCTGTTCCGGGGTCAATGCCAAGTACGCGCATAATGCCCTCCCAGTGAAATTATTTCTTATTATATCATAGACAAAATATGGAAATTCTCTGTTCCAAGCTGACATCTGCAAAACAAAACAGGTCCGAAGACCTGCTTCTTTTAAGTTAAAGGTTACGGGAGTCCGTCCTCCATTAAATGCGCATAATGTTCTTGGATCTTTTGGGTTACATCGCCCACCTTACCGCCGCCAATAAGGTTACCATCAATGGATAAGACCGGAATGATCCCATCCTGGGAATTTGTCAGAAATACCTCTTCGGCTGTCATCATATCTTCAAACCGCACAGGCTCAGATGCCTCATCAATAGATGTTACCCCTGCAGATGGAGCTGCGCGAGTGAGTACAAGAGAACGGGTAACCCCACGAATCATATGCTCATTCGTTGCCGGGGTCCAAATAACTCCCGCTTTGACAATACATACATTTGAATGAGATGCTTCTGTCAAAAGCCCATCTTTAATAAAGACAGCATCATAACAATTTTTTTTCTGCGCCTCTGCTCTTGCCATCATATTATTTAATTGATTCAGACTCAAAATATCGCAGTGATGTCCGCGATCATCATCAAGTGTAATACAGTTCACTCCGGACTGGACTTTTTCAATTGCATTCAAATCAATAGGCTTCCCATATACAAGGACATTCGGTTGAAGCGCACTTCTTGCAGGGATCGTGAAGTTATGGTCATCACTCCCCCGAGTCACAATAATCTTCACATACCCTTCTTCAATTTCAGACTCTTCTACAACGACTTCTACGATTTCAGTAAATTCATCAGGAGCTGTTACGGGGCGGATTCCTAAAAGGCGCATGGACCGATATAATCGGTCGGTATGATAAGAAAGCCCGAAAGAATGTCCATGGTGTATACGGATCCATTCATAAGCACCGTCTCCAAACTGGATCGCCCGATCATCAGCACTGATAATTTGTGAAAAATCATAGTAAAAATTGTGATTGTAATATATGGCAGTTTTGGTTTCTCCCATACAATTCCCCTCCCAGCAAACAGAATACAGAATCAATCGTTTTCTTCTGCGTAATATCCTGCTAAAATTACTATACCGTTATTGTTTTTCAGATTTTATCATTTTTATTTTTTCAATAAATAACGGCAGGAATGTTTTTAAATCCGCAATGACCGCATAATCCGCTGTTTCCATAATCGGTGCTTTCGCATCACGGTTTACCGCGATAAGAACATCCGCTTTTACTGCGCACAAATGCTGCATAGCACCGGAAATCCCAAAAGCAAAATATACCTTGGGAGAAACACCTTTACCGGTTTGTCCGATTTGATGGCTCTGTTTCTCCCAGCCAAGTTCAGCTATAGGTCTGCTGCATCCCACTGATGCGCCAAGCAATTCCGCCAATTCATGAAGTTGTACCCATTCTTTTTCTGAATGAATACCGCGACCGCCGGAAACAATAACAGATGCCTCTTCCACCGGATTATCATCAGAAATTTCAGGTAGAATTTCTTTTAAAAGCGTGCCAAAATCTTCCAGCCCCAGCTGGACGGGAACATCAATAATTTCACCAATACGGCTTTCATCATATGTGGGATACCGGAATGTCCCTGCCCTGACCGTCCCTACCTGCGGACGGAAATCAGGACTGACAATATCCGCCATAATATTTCCTCCCATCGCCGGACGGGACCAGACAACCAGTTTCGTTTCCGGTTCAACAGATAATTCCGTTACATCTGCCGTTACACCGCAAACTAAGTCTGCCGCCATACGAGGAGCCAAATCCCTGCCATAAGGATCTGCTCCAAACATCACGATATTGGGTTTCTTTTCTTTAAAAAATCCCGTTAAAGCCTTCTGATATGCCACACCATCATAATGCGTAAAAATCGGTGCATCCATAACGTAAACGAAATCCGCACCAAGATGAATAAGTTCTTGTGCTTTATCGCGAATCTCACTTCCCACAAGAACAACGGACACCGATTCATTCAGTTCAGCAGCCAATTCACGGGAAGCTCCAATCAATTCCCCCGTAACTTTCTGTATTTCACCATATTTAGGAATGGCAACAACGTAAATTCCTTTATAATCAGAAAAATCCATACTTACCCTCCTAAATTACAGAAATTTTCCTTAATGCTTCTATCAGAATATCTACCGATTCTTGAGGATTTTTTTCCTCAATACGAAGGTTTTCCTTTTGTGGCGGTACTACGGGCCGTACACGTTTCACCTGTGTGGGAGAACCTTTTATTCCAATCCGTGCAGTATCAATATCCAAATCCGCCGCTGTAATGATATGAAGTTCAGCATCTCCCTTGCCCAAAATTCCTTTTATCGAGGAATACCGCGGTTTGTTAAGTTCTGGCAAAACGGTTACTACCGCAGGAAGTTTTAATTCAACAACTTCAGCACTGCTTCCATTTTGCCTGGTAACAATAAGACCGCCTTCTTTTTCAAAAGAAATAAATGAAGCACCACTCACATCGGCAATCCCGAGTGTTGCTGCTATTTCAGGCCCTATCTGCGCTGTATTACTGTCAATAGATTCTATTCCGCAGAAAATCAAGTCAGGCATCCCTATTTTAGAAATGGCTGCAGCAAGGGTATAGCTGGTTGCCAAAGTATCCGCTCCGCCAAAGGCCCGATCTGTTACCAGATAAATATCATCAGCCCCCATAGCAACCGCGTCCCGAAGAACGGCTTCCGCCTGCGGCGGTCCCATGGTAATCACCGTAACCGTTCCACCTATCCGATCCCTAAGAGATAAGGCTGCTTCCAACGCATTCAAATCAACAGGATTCATAATGCTATTGGCATTATTACGTTTAAGGCGCCCCGTTTCCGGATCCACTTCCATTTTGGAAGTGTCTACTACCTGTTTAATACAAACGAGAAACTTCATGACATCCCCCTTTATCTATTAAACCATATGATTCAGTATATCATACGGGCATGGATTATGCATAAATATCACGCCTCGGTAACTCATTCAGTTTCCCTGCTTATGCAAGACTTCTCCCACTACAGATTGGGGGCCCAACAGCTTTTTGAGTGCTATTTCAGAATCCGCACTGAAGTCCAGATAAAACTCTCTGCTCATTGTAATCTTCTGGTGTGTTCTCTCCAGATGAAGAAATACAGGAACATTCCCATGATTTTCTCTCAATATGACCGACAACCGATTACTTACGGCATCAGATTCATGGGCAGCATCGATATAAAGATGAACTGACTTATACATCGGACGTACTACTTTATGGAACTGTGCCAGCGGTATAATCTCCTCGGCCAATATTCTTACATCCCTTTCATTCGCCTGCACACGCCCGCGGACACACACCGCGCGGTCTTCAGAAATCATCATACGTGAGTTTTCCCATACAGAAGGAAATATGACCGCTTCCATGGCTCCTTCATAATCTTCCAGACTTACATACCCCATGGGCGCGCCTTTTTTAGTTGTCATACTTTTGACGCGGGTTATAATCCCTCCAACAGAAACCATCTTCCCGTCATATTTCATCCCATCACTCAACAGTGAATAAATAGGCGAACAATATTTCATCTGCTGCTTATAAGAATCAAGAGGATGCCCGCTTACATAAAACCCAAGCAGTTTTCTTTCCGAATCGATCTTCTCCGTCGCCGACATATCCGGTAAATCGGGATAAACGATTGTTTTTGCCTTTATTTCTCCACCAAATAAGGACAATTGTCCCGATTCCCTGTCACTTCGCGTCACTGACGCATTATTTAATGCCTGGGGCAGCACTTCGATAAGCTGTCTGCGATTATAGCCAAAAGAATCCATAGCCCCGCAGCGAATCAGACTTTCACAGGCGCGGCTGTTCAACCCCTTGGAATCAATCCGTTCCAGCAGATCGGAAATAGATTTAAACGCGCCATCTTTTTTTCGTGCACTGATAATGGAATTTACGATTCCTTCTCCTACATTTTGTACACCGGCAAGGCCGAAAAGAATGGTATCCCCATTCACGGAAAATCCCGCTTCACTTCGATTTACATCAGGCGCCGCTATTTTTACTCCTGCACGTCTTGTATCGGAAATATAACGGCTGACCTTATTACGATCCCCATTATAACAAGTCATCATAGCTGCCATGAACTCAGGTCTGTAATGTGCTTTTAAATATGCTGTCTGCCAGGCAATCCATCCATAACATACACTATGTGACTTATTGAATCCATATCCGGCAAAATGAACCATCAGATCAAATACACGGTTAGCAATTTCTTCACTTATTTTTTGTACTGCCGCCCCTTTAACAAACAACTCACGCTGGGCCTGCAGTATTTCCGGTTCTTTATGCCCCATCGCGCGACGAAGAAGATCCGCCTGACCAAGACTGAATCCCCCCATAACAGACGCAATCTGCATAACCTGTTCCTGATACAGGATAATCCCGTAAGTTTCTTTAAGAATTGTCTCCAACGAAGGATGCGGATAATCAACTGCTGTTTTCCCATGCTTGCGGTTAATAAAATCTTCCGCCATGCCACTCCCCAGCGGTCCGGGGCGATATAAGGCTACCATAGGAATCAAATCTTCAAAACACTCAGGTTCCAACTGCATCAAAAGCGATGTAAACCCTGATGATTCCGACTGAAATACCCCCACCGTATCTCCGGAGCGCAGCATTTTGCAAGTCAATTCATCCACATGAGGAAGCGCTTCTATGTCAAGCGCAATTCCTCTGTTCGTCTTAATCATTTCTAATGCATCATGAATAACCGTAAGATTGCGAAGACCTAAAAGATCCATCTTAAGCAGTCCAAGCTCTTCGTCCAAGTCCTTTTCATACTGGGTTTGAATAAAATCATCCTGGGTCAACTGTATAGGAACATATTCTTCGACCGGTTCGGAACAGATCACTACGCCTGCCGCATGGGTTCCCGAGTTTCTTGAAAGGCCTTCTAAATCCAGACAATGGTCAATCAAACGATGTATATTACTATCAGACGCATATAATTCCGCAAACTCTTTTGACCGTTCTAGCGTTGTCCTCAGCGTAACTCCGGGACCACTCGGAATCATTTTGGCAATTCGATCCACTTCCCGAAGCGGCATGCTTAACACACGCCCGACATCCCGAATTACCGCACGAGCAGCCAATGTACCAAAAGTAATAATCTGCGCCACATGGTCTTCACCATATTTTTTTGCTAAGTACTCAATGACCTGACCCCGCCCTCTGTAACAGAGATCCGTATCAATATCAGGCATAGAAATCCGTTCCGGATTTAAGAAGCGTTCAAAAAGCAAATGAAAACGCAGCGGATCCACTTCCGTGATATGGAGAAGGTATGACACGATACTCCCTGCAGCACTTCCTCGCCCTGGACCGATAGGAATACTGTGTGTTTTCGCATATTGAATGAAATCCATGACAATGAGAAAATAATCAGCAAACCCCATCTGGTTTATAACGCCCAGTTCATAATCAAGACGCTCTTTTTCCTTATTCCCATAGTTCGGATATCGCTCAGGAAGAGCTTCTTCACACAACCTGCGCAAATAAGTTGCCGCGGTTTCTCCTTCAGGAACGGTAAAAGACGGTAGTTTGTGTTTACCAAAAGTAAATGTGACATTGCACCGTTCTGCAATTCTCGCTGTATTCTCAATGGCCCCGGGAAAGTTTCCCAAAAGCGCTTTCATCTCTTCTCCGCTCTTACAATAGAATTCCTCATTCGCAAAACGGAATCGACCGGGATCATCCATCGTGTTTCCCGTTGATATACAAAGTTTGATCTCCTGACTTCCCGCATCCTTCTTTCTGGTATAGTGAAAATCATTGGTCGCCACGAGTCCAAGTCCATATTCTTTAGCAAGTTCAGCCAGCGCAGGCCGTACCGCCGCCTCTTCCGGCAATCCGTGGTTTTGTAATTCTATAAAGTAATTATCTTTTCCAAACGTATCCATATAAAACCGGATAATTTTTCTTGCCTGTTCCAAATCTCCCTTCAGGACTGCCTGTGGCAATTCGCCGCCGATACAAGCCGACAATGCAATAATACCTTCATGATACTTCAGAAGTAAATCATGATCTGCCCGAGGTTTATGATAGTATCCTTCCGTCCACGATTTTGAACAGATTTTTATAATATTCTTATAACCAGTGTTATTCTCTGCCAAGAGAATCAAATGAGCCAACTTTTCTTTTTTATCGGCATCCTTAATGAAACGGCTCCCCGCTGTCACATATATCTCACAACCGATAATCGGCTTAATCCCCTGTTTTAAGCATTCTTTATAAAGGTAAACAGCTCCATACATAACGCCATGATCTGTAATGGCTATCGCCGTCTGCCCCAGTTCTTTTACATACGAAACAAGTTCCTTGATTCGACAAGTTCCATCAAATAGGCTGTACTCTGTATGAGAATGGAGATGAACAAATGAATCCATACTATCCTCCAATTCATTAACTATACACAATCAAATTACAAAAAGATATTTAGCATTTCAGTATTTATCATACCACAGGGATAATTCTCCACCAATAAAAAACAGGCTTTAACCTTATTTTTCTCTTGGTTGCCTGTTTTCCGTTTTTACTCAACTTTTTCTGATCTTTTCTTCTTTAGTACCACTGAACTACCGCTCTTTTCCGCTTCAAGAACATCATCTTCCGATAAGTGATCCGTATCTAAAACGATTTTCACACCCATCCGATCCAGCATTTCATCAATAGTATGCTGCGTTTTAAAAAGTTCACCCATTTTTAGCTCCTTATCCTCATTTTCATTCAAATATGGTCTTCCCAAACATATTCCACTTTATGGCGACACATCCGCCAAATAAATACGATACCTGTCCATACGGCGGCAGCTCCGATAATCAAACTCATATCGACTTTGATTACAGAATCCTGCGCTGGGGAAGGAAAGCTTAACATCATGGTAAATAAATAGATACACACGGCACCCCACTGCGCAATATAGGACAGCAGCATCCCCGCATATACATGTCTGGCTCTTACGGAAAAAAACGCTATGGCTGAAATAATTACAACAGATGAAAATCCTGACAGAAGCATATCTGTTCCAAATATTTCACGATTCCCCAAAACATACCATGCACCAAAAACAGCAATAAATGCCATCAACGAAAGAATATTGGTTACAAGGAAAGTCGCCCGAAATCTTTCCCCTAATGGGTTCACTGTCTTACAGACTCCATAGATGGCACCGACCTGAATACAACTCATAAACAACCAAATAAGGCCAAACACACTTTTCGTTGTAAAAAGGTCCCGATTGGCCAATTCCAACGCAAGAACCCCTGCAGAGATGACATTAATGATTGTGATAAAACGGACTCCTCTTAATAGCAAAGGCTGCTGGAATATATTTCCCCAAAAGGCTGCCGCTAACCGCACAATCATTCCCGTAAGAATAATCCCCAAAGGCCAAAATGTGCTTTCCGGAATATTAAACCGACCATTCGAAAAAAGTGCGCCAGTCATCCCTGCGCAGAGAAACGCCCATGCTTCATTTCCATCTAACCCCGGTTTTAAAAGATTAAGCGCCGTCTTTCTTTCCTCTTCGTTTTGCGCAACCATCGGTGCTACAATAGCTACGCCAAAATCCTGAGACTCCAGCCACAAATATATGGCAAGAAAAAACATCGGTACAAATAATATATAATCAGTAGAATCCATCATTCCCCCCTAATCTTTATCGGAATTTATCGGAACAGCTTTTACCCCGAAGTATGTCCATATTTTATCACAAATAAAAAAGAAATGAATCTCATGGCTTTTCTCGCACCGCTTTGTTATGATAACTGATAAGAGGTGATTTTATGTCTAACTTATTAAAATTGACCATAATCCTCACAAAGGCTAAAGTCGCAGATATTGCAACAAGAAGATTATTATCCTTTGGTGATAAAATGATAAAAACAAATTCAAAAAGGCGGTTCACTCCGCTCCGGCCGATTGCAGGCGTTTTCTGGCTCTTACATCCTCGAAAGGCACTTTATTTCTTTATACTGCAGAAATCTCTGACGGTTGCATGGTCTATTACAAAATCCATCATCAATAAAAAAGTTTAGAATGCAATCCATATCTAATTACGCAGCATTTTTCGTATTTCATCAGCAGCTTCCAATATCGTTCCACCGCCATGCACGGCATATAAGCACAAAGCAGCAAGACAAAATATGTCATTCTTGGTATCTGCATATACTGGATAGGAAAACACTGATTCCTCTGCAAAAAAACTGCTTATTTCCATTTTGGTAACACAAGTGATCAGCTTTCTCGTTAAGGCTCCTTCGTAGATAATAAGACCCTGCTTTTCCATGCACCGGGCCGCATGAGCAAAAAGCCCCGACTCCTCCAGATCCTTCGTTACAATCACAAAGGAGTCGGCCGTTCTTATCCGTGCCAATGCTTCTACACGATTACTTAATACAGACTGATGTCCGGCAAAAAATAATCCCGCTTTTATTCCCTGCCTATCTAAAAAATGACAAAGGGATAAGGCCTTTTTTTTTGCAGATTCATCAGGAACCATAAAAACAATCACCAAAGACATTCCCTGGTTTTCATCCGGATACCGTTCTGCCAATTCAGCCAGCTGTTTATAGGAAATCCCTGCCAATCTGTTCACACTTTCATGAAAAATCTCTCGGTTATGCCGAGAGATCGTAAATAAACGTCAAAAATGATTAAAAGATTTACGCCCAGATGGTGCCAACTGCCCTTCCATCGCTTTAATCATTCGTCTGCGTTCTTCTATATCGCTCTTTTCACGTCCCGATATAACGGCACCCCAAATAAGGCCTACCGAAATAACATTAGTCAACAATGACGTACCGCCATAAGAAATAAAGGGCAATGGAATCCCAGTGACAGGAAAACATCCAATGACCATTGCCATATTAATAATTCCCTGTATAGAGATAAGCAATGTCAATCCGTAAACAAGTAAAGATTCATAAGGTTGTTTCAACTGGCGGGCGCAGGAAAACCCGCACATAAGAAATCCCATGAACAGGCACATAACAGCAACTGAACCGATGAATCCAAACTCCTGGCTGAAAACTGCATAAGCAAAATCTGTATGCTGTTCAGGAAGATATAAAAATTTGTACACCCCTTCCCCCGGTCCCTGCCCCCAAAATCCACCGGAACCGACTGCGGTTAAACTCCGTACAATCTGATATCCCGCCCCCAAAGGATCGGCAAACGGATCCCATAATATAGCCATACGCTCCGCGCGGTAAGCAGAAACAACAGCCAGATATCCCCCAAGACAAACTGCCGTCACAATTCCTGCCAAGATTTCCAAAAACGGCATCCCCGCAAGAATATAAAGCAGTCCCGGAAAAAAAAGGATAATAGCCGCCGTTCCCATGTCAGGTTGGAGCAAAACAATCGTTGCCAAAACCGCAGGACATAATATCGGCAAAAAATGATGGACAAGCCCCCTCCTTTTCCGACGCTTTCCCACAGGGCGATTCAATATACCATAAAAAACTGTAATAGGCTCTTTATTATTGATCCGTTTCGCCAAAAAAGCAGCCGTCCAAATAATTCCCGCAACTTTCGCCAATTCCGAAGGCTGCAGTGACATGGGGCCCAACATAATCCAGCGATTCGCACCATTAACACTAATTCCCGCAAATTTAACAAGAATAAGAAGCAGAAATACCGCAATGAACCAAAGCCAAGCACCTTGCCGAATTTTATTCGTTCCCAATTTAACAGCAATCCAGGCTGCAAAAATTCCTCCTAAGAGAAACAGGATGTGGTTCGATATATGTTTATATGCGCTTCCGCCGTCATAAATATCCATATAATATGTCGAGCTGTATATATTTAAGCATCCTATCACTATAAGCACGCCGGTAATCGCAATAAGCCACCGTAAAGAATCCGGTACATACTTCATCTTATCGGACGCGTGGCCACGAGACGACATACAAGGTTCCCCTTTCTGCTGAACTTTTCTTCATACTCTGTTTCCACATCGCCTTTCACCGGTTCACGGTGGAGATCGTAAGTAATGAAAGAAATCTTCCATCCCATTTCCTTGAACTCCGCCAAAGAAAAATCAAAGAGGTCTTTATTATCTGTTTTAAAACGGATTTCTCCGCCTTCTTTAAGTATCCATTCATATTTTTTCAGGAACTCTCTATAGGTCAATCGTCGCTTCGCATGTCTGGCTTTAGGCCAAGGATCGCTAAAATTCAAATAAATGACGGAAACCTCTCCCCGGGCAAAAATATCCTGAATATGTTTCACATCCCCTAAAATCAAGCGGACATTGGCAACTGGCGGATTCATCTCTGCGGTCTTCTTGGCCGCATAATAAATGACACCTTCCTGTACCTCCATTCCTATATAGTTGATATCAGGATGAACGCTTGCCATGCGGGAAATAAACCGTCCCTTTCCTGTACCGAATTCTACATGAATTGGGTTCTCAGGTTCAGGAAATAAAGTATTCCATTTGCCTTTCAGCCGTGTCGGCTCCTCCATGTATAAAATATCCGTATAATCCTTTATCGCTTCATCTATCCAAGGTTTCCTCCGAAGACGCATAGATCCTCCACCATTTTATTTTCCTTATTGATTATAGCATAATGACCACCGCATAAACCGATTGTCTGAAGGCCGCTACTTTTGACTGACGCCTTCATTTCTAATATACGTTACCGGCTGCGTTCGTAAAAATGTCTGATCAAAATTGTTCCAATTAAAATTCATATGTCCTGCTTCTTCTGCCGCCTCCATTCTTTTTCGATTCCACAACCTGTCGATTTCTTCCTTATTTTCTCCTACCTGTTCCCTATCATTCCTAATCATTACGTTTCCATACATCGTCATTAATGTGGTTACATCCTTATCAAAATCAGGTGAAAACAGATTACATGCTGAATCATAATGGACAGCGGTCAATCCCATCATTCCCATCAGCGTATCATACAGCATATCATTGGAAAACGGTACGTTCCTTCGCGCCTCAATCATCGCGGCCGTCTTCGGATTTATCCGATGATAGTCCTCAGACATATAAATCCAAAATGGAATATGAACCATGGTGAAATTAAATTGATCCGCATTGTGTCCCGGTCGGGCCGTCACCTCTTCACCATGATCAGAGAAATACATAACAGCATCAGCATGCAGGTAATTGGTGGCCTCATTCATGATAGATTCCATCACATAATCATTAAACAGAACTGAATTATCATATTCATCATTCATAACCTCTGCCGTTTCACGTTCTTTAGATGTATCAACCGGCCAATGATAGAACTCTCTGGGATAGCGGTCCCAATAACTGATATGGCTCCCCATCAAATGAATGACGATCAGCTGCCTCCTGTTTGCAGGATCCACTTTTTTTAAATAAGGTATCAGCGCAGTATCGTAATCTTTCGTAATTACATCGGTTCCTATATATTGATTAAGCCAATATTGGTCATCACACTCAGAACCGATAGCACCGATAGGCGTATCCCATATACCGAAACGGGACTGATTAGATATCCATGTAGTTTTAAATCCCGCTTCTCTTGCCAAATCAATAATAGAATAAGCATCAGACAAATTCATTCCGTTATATTGGTTCTTCTCCGTCAGCGCACAAGTGAGAACTTGTACCGTCTGCGTATAGCAGGAATAGACATGATTAAAAAACGTATAGTGAGGATCTATGTTTGCCTCTGTTTGAAATGGCGTCGTTTCCCTTTTATATCCATATACATGCATATGATCCCGCGTAAGCGATTCTCCTATGACCAGTATATATACTCCATCAGGAGCCGCTTTCAGCTTCGCCAGCACATCCGGATCTGTAATGTGCATATTCCGCCTTGCTTTTAAAATGGATTGATACTCGCCAAAGCTTCTTAAAGTTTGATATGCCTCAGCATATACATGGGCAATACGTGTACTGCTGATAGAAAGTACAGAAAGCCCACAATTCGCAAAGAAGAAGAAAAGCAATACAAACCAGGCCTTTTTGGATACAATTTCTTCCTGATGAAAGCTGTACCTGCTAATAAGGAACACCAATGCCCCCAACAGGATCAGCGCGATAATCCCGCCTGCCAATCCGGCATAGGGAAGATTTACTTCCATGTAAGAAATCGCTTCCGATATATTTGTCTGCGCCATGGCTATCATCATATTCACTGACAAAAGAGCCTTAGTCGTCATATAATACCCGATATAGCTGAATTGGATCAGCACATATAAGAGAATGAAAACCATGCAGATAATCCGGGCAATCATTCTCCACCTATGCGGCAGCAGCCATGCAGCAGTAAGACAGGAAATAAAAAGATAAAGAGGCGTGCTAAATTCCCCCGATAAATCTGCCATATCCAGAGTGACATTAGCTTGTATAGATAAATAAGGCACAATAAGAGAAAGCCCGAATAAAAATGTAATCGTAAGCCACAGTGATACAATCGCTTTTAATAAATGCCGTCTGATGAAGTATGCAGTCACGAATCCTGTTTGCAGAAAAAGCAAAAAAAGTTTAATTAATGAATATGGCTGATATCCGCCGGGCGCACCAAAATACCAGCTTAAGAAAAATGTGATTCCTACAGGTATGAATGTGGCAAATGCCCACCAGTATATCCAATGTATATTTCCCGACTTATCCATACCCGGCATATGATTTACAGTTCCTCTGGTTCCCATGTATATAAAACCTTTACTCCATATAATGTACTTATTTTATATCTTTGATTATTCTAACACAGCCGTAAAGAAATCATATCCATCTTTCCTCCCTATAAATTTAAAAAGATGGTATCCGCGAAAAGATAACCATCTTTCACTTTTATGTATAAATAAACCTCTAATTTGTTAATGCTCTCAAAGGCGCCGGAATCTTTCCTCCCCGGGCAATAAACTGATCTGCTTTAAACCGATTAATATCAATAACCGGCGCATATCCCATAAGTCCGCCGAAATTAACCATGTCTCCAGGCTTCTTTCCGGGAGCCGGAATCAGTCTTGTCGCCGTCGTTTTGTTATTAATCATGCCGATTGCGGCTTCATCAGCAAGAATCGCCGAAATCGTCGCTGCGGAAGTATCTCCCGGAATTGCTATCATATCCAATCCGACGGAACATACGCAGGTCATGGCTTCCAATTTTTCCAAAGAAAGACTTCCCCGCTGCACCGCTTCAATCATACCGAGGTCTTCGCTGACCGGAATAAATGCTCCCGACAGGCCTCCAACACTAGAAGACGCCATGAGACCACCCTTTTTCACCGAGTCATTCAAAAGTGCAAGTGCCGCGGTCGTCCCCGGTCCGCCGCAGCTTTCCAATCCCATTTCTTCCAATACCTGCGCCACACTATCTCCGACAGCTGCCGTTGGTGCCAATGATAAATCAACAATACCGAAAGAAGCGTGAAGACGTTCTGTAGCCGCTTCCGCCACAAGCTGACCTAAACGCGTAATCATGAACGCCGTATTTTTCACCGTTTTTGCTACAACATCAAAAGGTGCGCCTTTTATACTTTCCAAGGCTTTTTTCACAACACCGGGACCGGAAACGCCGACATGGATAGCAACATCCCCCTGCGTCACCCCATGGAATGCGCCTGCCATAAAAGGATTATCTTCCACAGCATTACAAAATTCAACCAGTTTTGTACAGCCATACGCATCTTTATCTTTCGTCAACTCTGCCGTTTCTTTAACAATTTCCCCCATACGTTTTACAGCATCCATATTGATACCCGCTTTAGTTGACCCGATAGCGACAGAACTGCAAATGCTCCGTGTCACGGCTAAAGCCTCGGGAATGGAATCAATCAGCACCTTATCCGCCGATGTCATCCCCCGATCAACTAAAGCGGAAAACCCGCCAAGAATATCTACACCGACTTCATCAGCTGCTCTTTGGAGTGTTTCAGCAATCGAAACGTAGCTGGAACTCCTGATTCCGCCTGCTACCAGTGCAATCGGCGTTACAGAAATCCGCCTGTTTATAATCGGTACGCCGTACTCACGGGATATATCATGGCTTACCTCCGCCAGATCTTCCGCATTACGGCAGATTGTATCATAAACGTTATTACACAAAGTTTTTTCATCAGAAGAAACACATCCGAGCAGCGATATCCCCATCGTTATCGTCCTTACATCCAGCTTATTCTGATCAAACATACGCTCCGTGGACAGGATATCCTCAATATCTAATTCAAGCATGGTTCCTCCTCAAATGCGATGCATAGCATAAAATATATCTGCAAGCTGTACACGCACATCCACACCCAGTTCTTTACCAAGCATCCCCAATGCATCTTGTACATCTTTAAGAGTTCCCTTTGCCTTTTCCATATCACAAATCAGGATCATATCAAAAATTCCATCCAAAATCGTCTGAGAAATATCCAGTATATTAATATTCTGCAGTGCCAATTCTTTAGTAACGCCCGCAACGATACCGACACTGTCCGCGCCGATAACCGTAACAACAATCTTTTTCATACCCGTTCTCCTTTCCCCTGACAAAAGTCATAATTCAATACTTAGTCATTATATCATATAACACCGTATCTTTTATTCATTAGCATTTCATATTCATTCATCTTTTTATCCCCATAAACAGTATCCTTCACTCTTTTCTTCTATAAATAATGAAGAGAACCGTGTATAATAAATAACCAAAGAATAGCTCGTTTATCTTTCAGAAGGAGAACTTATGAAAAGTTTAAAATATATTTCCTGGAATGTTAATGGACTCCGCGCTTGTATGAAAAAAGGCTTTATGCAGTCTTTTAAAGAGTTGGATGCAGATTGCTTCTGTCTGCAGGAAACGAAACTCCAGCCTGACCAGATCGAGCTTGACCTCCCAGGTTATTATCAGTATTGGAACAGTGCAGTAAAAAAAGGATACAGCGGAACTGCATTATTTACTAAAATAAAACCTCTCTCTGTTACCTATGGTATCGGTATGGAAGAGCATGATCAGGAAGGACGGGTCATCACAGCAGATTTTAATGACCACTGCCTGGTAACCTGCTACACACCAAACAGCCAGCGTGGACTGGCACGGCTTACATATAGAATGAAATGGGAAGATGATTTTAAAAAATATCTGCTTGATTTATCTAAAAAAAAGCCGGTCATTCTCTGCGGCGATTTGAATGTGGCCCACGAGGAGATCGACCTTGCCAATCCGGCATCAAATCATATGAACGCAGGTTTTACCGATGACGAACGTAATAAAATGACAGAACTCCTTTCCGATGGATTTACTGACTCTTTCCGCTATTTACATCAGGACAAAAAAGATGCCTACTCCTGGTGGAGCTACTTTGCAAAATCCAGGGAAAGAAATATCGGGTGGAGAATTGATTATTTCCTAGTCTCCGATATATTGCAGCCGCGGATTAAAGCGGCAGAAATCCATTCTTCCATTTTGGGCAGTGACCACTGCCCGGTGGAATTGGATATTGAAATCTAAGATATACCTGCAAGATTCTAATTATTTATACCATTCAGAAAGAAGGAATTTAAATGACGAATGTACTCATCGTGGAAGATGAGCCTGCCATTTCCGACATGGAAAGGGATTTTCTTGAAGGCGCGGGATACAATCCCTTCATTGCAGAAAACAGTGAAGAAGCATTGCACATGATGCGCAGTGAAAAGATAGATGCCGTTATTCTTGATGTCACCCTGCCGGGAGAAGATGGATTTTCCCTTTGCCGCAAACTGAGAGAAATCACAAACGTGCCCATTCTTTTTGCAGCAGCCAGAACAGAAGACTCTGATATCGTCCGCGGGCTGGGACTTGGTGCCGATGACTACCTGCTTAAACCGCTGAAAGGAACCATCCTTATTGCCCATTTACGTGCGCAGCTTTCTGTCCACATGCGGATTAAAGCGGAACAACTCAATAAATCCATGCCGGAAGAAGGAATTACTATCGGAGACCTCATCATCCGCCCCAAAGCTCGGCAAGTCATCCTTAATGATAAAAATGTATTGCTTACAGGCAAAGAATTTGATCTTCTCTATTTCCTTGCCACACATCCCAATGAAGTATTTTCAAAAGAGCAGCTGTTCGAACAGATATGGAGCTTAGATCCCATCGGTGAGCCGGCAACGGTTACAGTCCACATTAACCGGCTCCGTTCCAAATTAAAAAAGGTATCCGGCCGTGCTTATGAACGGATTGAAACTGTTTGGGGCTCCGGCTACCGGTTTCATGGAAATTGATTCTTTTGAATGGGCAATACCATCCGATGAAGAACTTTACACCATTGCATGATACAAGGATAATATTATGAAAATTTTAATTACAGGCGGCGCAGGATTTATCGGCTCCCACTTATCCGATGCGCTCCTCGCTGCCGGGCATGAAATCACAATCATAGATGATCTTTCGAGCGGAACAAAAGATTTTCTTCCCAAAGAAGCGGAATTTCTCAAAATGGATATCCGGGATGAAAAACTGACGGATATCTTTAAAGAAAGACATTTCGACATCATCTATCACGAAGCAGCGCAGACCATGGTTCCCGCTTCTATTGATAATCCCTATCTGGACGCGGATATAAACATCAGCGGTATGCTCCGTGTACTGGAAGCCGCACGCAAAACAGATGTGCAAAAAATTATCTTCTCTTCCTCCGCCGCGGTTTATGGAGATAATCCCGCGCTCCCTCTTACAGAAAATCTGATTCCCGCCCCCAGTTCTTTTTATGGACTTACAAAGTGGATGACGGAAAAATATCTCGCTCTTTACCATAAAATTTACGAGCTCTCCTATACCGTCCTCCGTTACAGTAATGTGTACGGCCCCCGGCAAGGTGCTGATGGCGAAGGCGGTGTCATTTATATTTTTGCCAAATCGCTCGCGGAAAACAAACCGATTACCATTTTCGGAGACGGACGGCAGACCAGGGATTTTATTTCCGTCCATGATGTTGTTTCTGCCAACCTGTCAGCTTTACATCAGGCGGACGGCGAAATTATAAACATCAGCACCAAAACAGAACTGTCACTGAACGATTTGGCCGCAGAAATGATTGCGGCCGCTGGGTGCTCCGCAGACCTTCTCCGTTACGGTCCTTCACGCACAGGCGATATCTATCGTTCCTGTCTTTCTAATCAAAAAGCCAAGGCGCTGCTGGATTGGACTCCTTCAAGAAACATCAAAGACGGTCTTACCGAAACGATTCATTTCTTTCAGGACAGACTCTAAATGATACAAAAAAGCATTTCCCTATGCAGACGCATGAACAGAAATGCTTTTTTTACTTATTATACGAGATACTCCGCCAAAACTTTAGCTACTCCATCATTCTCGTTAGAGTCACAAATGCTTCCTGCTGCCGAACGGGCATATTTGTCCGCATTTTTTACAGCATAAGAAATTCCTGCCATTTTCAGCATAGATACATCATTTTCTGTATTACCAAAAGCAATGACCTCAGAAAGAGAAATATCCCACATATTGCACAACTTCTGAAGCGCTGCCCCTTTGCTGACTCCTTTTTTATGGACATCCACGAAATCATCTCCGGGGAATACGACGTCTACCTCATCTGAAAAATTCGTCTCTATGACCCTGCGTATCTCTCTGCGGACCGCTTCGGACCCATCCGCAAAAATCAGCCTCGTCGGCTTTTTCTTCGGATGGTAAAATGTATCTCCCAGGTATGCCACAGCCTTGGTTCTGTACTTCTTATACTTCGCTTCCGTTTTATCGGGCTCTGGCAAATAGATCCGGTCATCAAAAAAAGTATGTACCAGCCATCCTTTTTCTCTTGCTGTCAGAAGAATCTTTTCTGCCACGGAAATATCTATCCCATCCTGCCATATCGGTCTCCCGGAACGGCTCATCATGATCCATGCGCCGGTATAACAAATCAAAGGTGTATCAGAAAGTCCCAATTCTTCCGCCTTGGGACGCGCCGCGTCAAACATACGCCCCGTCGCCAGCACGATGCGTATTCCTCTGTGTTCTGCTTTCCGTATAATATCCTTGGAAAAATCGGAAAGCGACATATCATCATGGAGAAGAGTTCCGTCCAGATCAATCGCCGCCATTTTGATTTTCATTCAATTTCTCCTTTATAGGCCATCATCTATTCGCTATAATAGTATGTATCTATTATAACGAACGGAGTACATCCAGTCACATGAAATATCGGTTACTGCTTCTTTTAGCAGCTCTTATCTGGGGCTTTGCCTTCGTCGCGCAAGTCATAGGCATGGATTCCATCGGCCCCTACGCTTTTAACGGGATCCGTTTCCTTTTAGGTTCCCTGTCTCTGCTTCCTATTATTTATTATTATCCTTCCGGCAGAAATCCAAAAGAAGCTTCCTTTTCCATCTGGGTTGCCATTCTTATGGCGGGTATACTTCTCTGCGGCGGCGCCACTCTTCAGCAGGTCGCCCTTCAATACACCACGGCATCAAAAACAAGTTTCCTTACTGCCACTTACCTGCTCATGGTTCCGGTCATCGGTCTTTTCTTCGGACAGGTACTGCGCCTGAACCATATCTTCGGCGTCATCCTTGCCATCGCCGGAGTCTACTTCATTTCCATCACGGAAACACTCGATATCGGATATGGAGACTTTTTAGTGCTTCTCTGTGCCGTCTGCTACGCGGCCCATATCATTCTCCTCAATTATCTGACACAGCGTTTCCCGCCGGTCACCCTCTCGTCAGGACAATTCATGGTCGTAGGTATATGCAACCTTATTCTGGCCTTCTTCTCTGAAACCGTTTCTATTTCAAGCATACTGTCCTCCTGGTGGCCCATTTTATATACAGGCATACTTTCTACCGGTGTCGCATATACCTTGCAGGCAGTGGGACAGAAATATCTCCCTGCCACAGAAGCCACCATGCTCCTAAGTCTGGAAATGGTCTTTGGCGGACTCTGCGGCGTGCTCTTTCTGAATGAATCCTTTACCGGAAAGCAGTTCATCGGTATCCTCTGCATGACAGCCGGTGTATTTCTTGCGCAGATACCAAGCCGCACTATACTGCCGCTGAAAAAATGAAATAAACAACTTACGAAATAATACAAAGGCGCAAAATGATCCTCTACCCTTACGATTAAAGTCATTACAGCAAGCATCCTCAGCCGCGCTGCACGTACCAGCTCTTTCTAAAGAAGCCTTTCAGCTTACCTTTTAGTTTCATAAAGTATTTTAACGAACCGTTATTTAGAAAGGTGGCTTTAATAGTAAAAATAAAGAAATGTGAGAGCCCCTTATCTATAAGGAGGGGGACTACGTCAGTAGTCGAGGATACTGGCTCGAGGGAGTGACACGAAAGGTAAGAATGAAACTCTCTCCTCTGTCAGTCGTCTGCCGGCTTTTATTATCTGTTATTAAGGAGCAGAACGACGCGTAAAAATGGTTCACTTGTCCTTGTGGCTGGTGAGTGATATACCAACAGCACCAAAACGGCACAATTAAAAAATCTCGAAGAATTTTTCTCTATACAGGAGCTTACCATGAAAGAATTTACCATCACCAAAGCAGAAGAAGGACAGACGCTTTTCAAGTACCTTTGCAAACTCCTGCCCCAGGCTCCGGCAAGCCTGTTCCACAAAAGCTTCCGCAAGAAAAATATCACATGGAACGATGAAAAATGCACGGGAAAAGAAATTCTCCGGGAAAAAGACAACATAAAAATATGGTTTTCCGATGAAACATTCCATACATTCTCCGAAAAGAAAAACGCAGATCCCTCACAAAAGAAATCTGCCTTCCCCTTTTCACGACGCATCATCTACGAAGATGAGCATATCCTTATCGTAGACAAACCGGCAGGCATACTGACCCAAAGTGATAACTCCAATGAATTATCCCTGAATGACGCTCTGCTGGACTATTGCCATTACAATAATCATTCCACAGCGAAGCCATCCGTATGCAACCGTCTGGACAGAAATACAAGCGGTATCGTTCTTTGCGGAAAAACTGTCAAAGGTCTGCAAATGCTGAATGAAATCATCAAGAACCGTACCCTTCATAAATATTACCGCTGTATCGTCTTAGGAGAAACAAAAGAACAGGACACCCTGAAAGGCTTCCTCATAAAAAATGAATCAGCGAATCAAGTCACTATCATTACAGAGCAAAAAGACAATGCTGTACCTATAGAAACGAGATACAAAAGAATCTCCACCATGGAAAGAGCGGGGAATATTTGCTCTCTGCTGGAAGTCCGGCTCATCACCGGCCGCCCCCACCAAATCCGCGCCCACCTCACTTCCATAGGCCATCCTATCTTAGGCGACAGAAAATACAGAAATAAAAAGAGCATCGAAATCTCCAAAGCTCTTCATATTCCCCACCAGCTTCTTTGCGCCTGTTCCATCACGTTTCCAAAAATAAAAGGGACATTTGATTATCTGTCGGGGAAAAGATTCTCTTCATTTGTAACATGGTAATTTATAATTGTTACAATATAACAAGGTTGCATCAATATTTTTATATTCTAAAAAATACGGAAAAGCTTTTTCAGGAGCATTTCTACAAAGAATGTTCCTGCCATCAGCATTTCCGTATTTTTGTGTATCCTTTTTCACTGACAATGATTTTATGAGGCCTGTGAAACACCAGATACGCTCTTGGTTGATTAACCTATTAATTCTAAAAATGAAGATATTTCCTGAAAAATATCGCTTCCGATTTCCTTTTCAAAATTCTTTCAGCCTTTTATGGAAATTTTCAGTTTTTCCACATATTCCTGTATAGGCGCTCCCGCTTCTTTCCCGTTTTTGTTTATCATATCCACCACGATGCTTCCTGTGGTAATTCCATCAGCCATTTCTTTCATCCCTTGAAGTTCTTCCGTATGATGACCGTCAAGTCCCACTACGACGGGCGTATCCGTCGTTTTCCGAATAACGGAGATAATATCTGCCAAATTTGTTTTCATATCTGATTTCCGATTTGCCGATTCAATGGAAGACACAATATATATAAATCCAGTCGCGTTTTTCACATTTTGACAGATACGTTCTTCCGATGCCGGTCCGATAATCTGTATGATGTCTATTTCATATGTATCGGCAAAGGGACGTATTTCCATCTGCTCTTCATAGGGCAGATCGGGAATGGCTACACCATCCAGTCCGATGTCCTTTGCTTCTTCAAAGAATTTTTTTACACCATAGTTAAATATAGGATTGTAATAGGTCAAGAATACCAAAGGCGTTTCTGACTGTTTTCGAAATGCTTTTACAATTTCTATCACCTGAGGCAAATGGACTTTATTTTTCAATGCCTGTACATCGGCTTCCATAATGACGGCTCCATCAGCAACCGGATCCGAAAAAGGCACTCCAATTTCAATCAAATCGGCTCCGGCTGTTTCCAGATCTTCCATATATCTTAATGTATCTTCTGCTGACGGTACGCCGGCAGTCAGAAATCCAATCAGTGCTTTTCCGTCTTTAAACGCCTCCTTGATACGGCTCATGATTTCCTCCTCATTCTTTCAGATCCTGTCCGCGATAACGGGCAATGGCTGCTACATCTTTATCTCCGCGTCCGGACAAAGTAATCAGTATGATTTCGTTTTTTCCCATATTCTTAGCGTATTTTATGGCTCCTGCCACTGCATGGGCACTTTCGATAGCGCAAATAATACCCTCCGTCTTAGCCAGATATTCAAAGGCCTGCACAGCTTCTTCATCTGTAACCGCCATATATTGTGCTCTGCCAATCTTATGAAAATACGCATGTTCAGGGCTGACTCCGGGATAATCCAATCCTGCCGAAATAGAATATACTTCTTCAATATTTCCGTCACTATCCTGACAGAAAAGGGATTTCATACCATGAAATACACCGATACGTCCCTTCGCAATTGTTGCCGCATGGTACGGCGTATCAATCCCTTCCCCTCCGGCTTCACATCCGATGAGCTGTACATCGGTATCATCTTTATAGGGATAAAAGGTGCCAATAGAATTACTGCCTCCGCCCACACAGGCAAATACGGCATCCGGAAGTCGTCCTTCTTTTTTCATCATCTGTTCTTTTGATTCTTCCCCGATACAGCATTGAAAGTCTCTGACCATTTCCGGAAACGGCGCAGGCCCCACCGCAGAACCTATCAGGTAATGAGTATCATCACAGCGAGCGCTCCAATTCTGAAAAGCCGCATTAACAGCATCTTTCAAAACTCTGGAACCGGTTTTCACCGCATTGACCTTTGCTCCTAAAAGACGCATACGGTACACATTCAGCGCCTGCCGTTCCGTATCAATTTCTCCCATGAATATTTCACATTCCATCCCCAGAAGCGCCGCGACAGTAGCTGCAGCCACACCATGCTGACCGGCTCCCGTTTCCGCAATGAGCCGTGTTTTTCCCATTCGTTTTGCAAGCAGTGCCTGCCCGATACAGTTATTGATTTTATGAGCTCCTGTGTGGTTTAAGTCTTCTCTTTTCAAATAAATTTTCGGCCCGCCCAGATCTGCCCTCATCCTCTTCGCTTCATACAGCATGGACGGACGACCCGTGTAGTTTTCATATAAATTTTTCAGTTCCGCCTTAAATGCAGAGTCATTTTTATACCTTTCATAAGCTTCCGCCACATGATTGATTTCACTCATCAAGATTTCCGGAATATACTGTCCGCCGAATTCTCCAAATCTCGTATTCATCATTTTTTCTCCGTTTTTCACATCATCAGATTTTTTATATTTCCAGTTCAGTTTCCATCACCATGCACCATCGTCTTCGTGTATCCACAGCCATACCTCTTTTCCAAATAAAAACGTCCTCAGCAATTACTGCCAAGGACGGATATACCGCGGTGCCACCTTGTTTCAAGCCTAAGCCTGCTCTTAGCGAAGTACCAACATACTTCCGGCAACTTACGTATGCCTTACGTCATAAGCTAATCGTTTTCACTTTCACCATGCCCTCCGTGGTCCATTTAACAGTCTGCGTTCTGCCGGCTTCTCAATATCCCGGCTCCCTGTAAGTGCACTTACTGTTTTTATCTCCACATCAACGGTTTATTCAATGCTATTAAATTGTAAATTATCATAAAACTTTCCTCCCAATCTGTCAAGCCGCTTACTTTCAAATGTATGTCTTCCCTTTTACAGGCTTATCATAATTCCACATTCAGCAAGTACCTTCATATCCATCAATACTGCCTTTTCGCCTCCATTTTATCATCTTATTTTTCTTTTAAAATTACAAAAAGCGCCCACATTCAGCAAGCGCTTTTCATCAGTTATTGAAATACTCTACTGATACTAACCCTTTTTCGTATTTTTCCCAAAAGACGAATAGGTTGTCCCCTTAAATACATAAGTGACTTCCCCGGTGGCGGCATTCAAAGAATAAGCTTCCCCATCAATCGGCGGTTTCGGTTCGCTCTTAAGAAAACCGTCCTTGCCTGTCGCATTCACCAAGTCACCAATCGCCGCAGGATAGCTTCCATGTTTTGCATAGTGCACCTCTACCGCCGAACCGAGCGTCGATAAATCCGCCTGGATACGCGCTATTTTCGCCTCATCAGTCAAACCGATAAAATTAGGCACTGCTACCGCTGCTAAGACCCCGATAATCGCTACCACCATGAGAAGTTCAATAAGCATAAATCCCTTACGTTTCTTCCCGACCGTTTTCTGCACTGCATTCTTCATTCCATGAATACCTCCCATCTAAAAAAACTGATAAATAACAAACGGCACTTTACCGTTTATAACCCCTTATGACAATAAAAAACGCCTACTGTAAGTAAGCAGACAACAAATCTATATGCCTGAAAAACACAAGCTCCCTTCCCGATTCCGTTTCTTCTTCACTGGACCGGGCTTCCATCAGACAGTTAGCAGAAACACCAAAAACATTTATATTATTATTTATGTCAAAGCATCTACTATACTTGAAAATCTCACCGTAAATATCTTTCTTTTGCTTTATATGCCTAAGAAAAAACTCCTTGTCCATAGAAAGTTCCCGTTTACCTTTCTCCCATCCGACTTCGAATCATCTTATTGATAGCACCGCATGAACAAGTATTCAGAGAGTTAGATAACTTCCCTATACATAAAACAAATAATAAATTTCTGCCTTTAGGTTAGCATAAAGGCACTTGATAATGCAAATTATTTCTACATTCAGATAAAGGTACGTCATACCGGCATAAAAAATATTTATCATTTCCCCGAATGATTTGGCTCCAAATGTCAGAAAAGCCTGAATTCTGCGTTTTATTTCATTTTTCCAGCTGCTATTCATTTCAGTATACATATTTTGATCATTGTCATTCCGTAAGAATCCCTTTAAATTTTTAGATAACGGAAATATCAGAAAACCGCTATTCTCGCCACGCTTGAAAAAATCCGGCCTCTGTAAAAGAAAAAAACCGTAAAACAAGGATTATCTCCTTTTTACGGTTCAGTTCCTTTGGACAAAAACAAATTCATTCCGGTATCAATCAATGATATTCAAAGCATATATACGATATTCTTCACCAAGTGCTTCCGTCTTGCGGACCATTTCCTGCTGCAGATTGGAAGCCATATCATAGTCCTTTCGCTTCAATGCCTCCTTCAGTTTGGTACAGATGCATTTTTTATGCCTGCCATCCTTGATAAGCTCAATACGCTTGGCACTGATGCTATCCCAACGTTCTTCATCAAGTTCATCTTCATGAATAAGTTTCTTATAACGCTTTACAGCTGCTTCCGTGTCCGGAATCAAACGATCAATCAACTCATTTTCCCACCGATATACAATACCGGCCACAAAAGAATCTACGATAGCGTCAGAAATACCATCCCCCTGCGTCAAGACAGCCACTTTATCAGGGTTTTCTTTCATAATTTTTACATTTTCCCATACCGTGGCAGGCGGTTTCCCGAATACTGCATCCCGCTCTTCCTGCGTATAATCTTCGAACACATTCTTCTCGCAGCGGTACTCTCTTTCTTTCTGCAGATAATCGGCATCTTCTCCGGCAGTTTTAGAAAGCTCCTTTAAAAGTTCATCAGGTGTCTTTCCGCAATTTACCGCATATTTCACACCATCCAATGCTGTCAGGTACAGGCAGGAAACAGCCAGATAGGTATTTGTAAAGGGATTTGGCGCACGAAGTTCAAATCGGGTCGCCTTGGGATTCCCCAAATCACGAATTAAACCGATCAGGATACTTCTATTCCGAGAGGGCTGCTCCGGTTTATGCCCAAGAGATGTCACAATACAAACCGGTGCTTCAAATCCGGGTTTAAGCCGGTTAAACGCATCCGTCGTAGATGAAATAAATGGATTGGTCGCTTCATAATTATTCAAGACGCCCATGATAAATCCGTATCCAATGGTAGAAAGATATTCTTTTTTCAAATCTTCCGGTGCAAGGAGATTCAAAACTTTTCCATTCTTAAGGCGGGCGGCAAATCCCACGTGGGTATGTTCACCATTTCCTGCAACCCCGATAATCGGTTTTGCTTTAAAAGATACATCAAGACCGTTTCTGCGAAATACTTCACGGATTATAATACGGGCAGTCAATTCATTATCTGCTGCCTGCAACGGATTGGTAGAAAAGAGCCAATCCAATTCCAGCTGTTCACAGACATCAAAAATATGGCCGCCGTCATCCACTTTTGATTTAATGCCGCCGACCTCTTTATGTCCCATTTCCACATGCATGCCCCTGGCATCCAGTTCCTCAATAGCCTGTTCCATCGCAGTACGGACATTTCCACGCATTCTTTGCCAATACTGTTCTTTCAAGCGTTGAGAAATGGATAAATGCTGCACTGTTTCCTTTTCACTCGGCGTCTTTACCCAAAATTCCAATTCGGTACCCGTTGTAAAAACAATATCCTGAATTTCACCTGTCGGAAAATTCTCCATCCCCTTTATGGTTTTTCCCGCAATGAGTTTTTTTAATTCTTCCGCCACATAATCACAAGACCGTTTCAAAATAGAACGAGAATCAATAAATTTGTCATTGTGTATAAGAAAACTGGGAATACGCAGCGTTCCCACCGGCAGTCCCGTCGCATCGTCCACATTTTCGTCATTATAATCTACATACCAGTTAACTGTGCTGTCTGCAACAAAATCAACTCTGGCATCATTCAAGGTGGCTATATTCATAAATACAACAGAAGAGCCGTCCGTCTGCACAGCTTTTCCCGCAAAGAAATCATCATAGTCTTTCATAAATATTTCAATCGGAATTTTCTCATCTGTATCATTGCCTGCAAGATCAATTCCGATGAGCGATACAAATCTGATTTCAGGATGCTGTGCCAGTAAAGAAAGAACACCCTCTTTCCCATACTGTCCCGCCGGAATCCAATACAGCAAATCTTTGTTCATTTTAAAACCTCCTATAAGTTTTTTTAGAACGGCTGTATCCTTTACAACCAAGTTCCACCAAACGAAAATGACCCACTCCCGAAGGAATGAGTCATCTTTGACGTAATATTAACTTGTGAATTAAGAATACATCAAGCATCTTATACTTGTCAAGCAATAAAAGAGTCAGCCGAGTACGTCCCGAACAAGGCGGTTAACCACTTTTCCATCTGCTTTCCCTTTTAGTTTCGCCATGACTGCTTTCATCGCCGTACCAAGATTTTTTCGTTCCGGATCCAAAGCAGAAATCACATCAATAACAACTGCACGAATGGCATCTTCTGTCATTTCTGGCGGAAGATATTTTTCAAGCACAGCAATTTCCTTTTGGGTTTCCTCAACCAGGTCATCTCTGCCGGAATCCTTAATTTCAGCAAGCGTTTCTTTCCGCTGCTTCACTTCTTTCCGGAGGACTGCAAGAACCTGATCATCATCAAAATCCGCGTGTCCATCGTCAATTTCTGCCTGACGAATATGCGCCCGTGCCATACGGATAACGCCTAATGCCAAACGGCCTTCTTCTTTTGCTTTCATGGCAGTCTTCATGTCTGCCATCAGCTGTTCCTTAATTGACAACTCCATCACCTTACTGCCTATTACTTAAACTTACGTTTTCTTGCGGCCTCAGATTTCAGTTTACGTTTTACGCTGGGCTTTTCATAATGTTCACGTTTTCTTACTTCAGAAAGAACCCCGGCTTTTTGGCAGGAACGTTTAAATCTGCGAAGAGCACTATCCAAAGACTCGCCCTTTTGAACTTTAATTTCAGACATCCATATCCCTCCCTCCAAATAGACTGATGGGGTGCTATTGCACACTATTAAATTATAATTTATTGTCATCTAACTGTCAATGAATATTTATTGAATGAAATCATTGTTTCTCTTCAGGGAATGGCGGCCATCCCATTTCTTTTCCGCCTATAATATGTGCGTGGAAATGAAATACTGACTGCCCTGCTTTCTCTCCTGTATTTACCACCAGACGGAATCCGTCTTCTCCAAGTCCTTCATCTTCCGCTATTTTTTTTACGATCAGGAAAAAATCAGAAAAATCATGATTGATTTCCGATGTCATCCCGAGAATATTTTTTACATGAACTTTAGGAATCAACAAAATATGGACAGGTGCACATGGCTCGATATCCTTAAAGGCAAACCAATGCTCGTCTTCATAAATTTTTATACTCGGAATCTCCCCGCTGATAATTTTACAAAACAAACAGTTATTCATTTTCTTCCTCCTTTTGTACCATACCGATCATTCCATTGTCCGTCATCGAATCAATCCATACAGAATACACTTTGCCTTTTTCGACATCTTTATCTTTGATGAACACACGAATATATTCATCAGATACCCCCTCAAAAAATCCCTCTTTTTCTTCTTCCACTAAGACACGGACAATTTTATGAAAAAACTGGTTCCTATAAGCTCCGGCCAGCTCTTTTCCCAGTGCTTGCACACGGGCTGCCCTTTCCTTTTTGATTTCCGGCTTTACCTGATTCGGATAAGCGGCAGCCGGTGTTCCTTTCCTTGGGGAATAAGGGAATACATGAATCGCCGAAAATTGTAATTCCTGAAGGGTATCCAGCGTCTCTCTGAAATTCTCTTCCGTTTCACCGGGAAATCCCACAATAAGATCCGTTGTCAAAGCTAATCCGGGAATTTCTTTTCTCAGATTCCGGACTAGTTCTTTATACTCAGCAAGCCGATAATGGCGGTTCATTCTTTTAAGAATATCGTCAGATCCCGCCTGTATGGGCAAGTGGAGATGGGGGCATACTTTTGGTTCTTCCCTTATAATACGGATCAGTTCATCAGACAATTCTACCGATTCGATAGATCCCAGCCGGATTCGGAGTAAATCAGGGATTCTTACTAATTCTGTCACAAGTGTCGACAATGAAGTTCCATCATGAAGATCTTTTCCATAATTCCCCAAATGAATTCCGGTAAGCACGACTTCCCGATAACCCTTTTCTACTAATCTTCCGATTTCTTCTACCGCATCTGACTGGCGGCGGGACTTCAGTTTCCCCCGCGCAAAGGGAATAATACAAAACGTACAATAATTATCACAGCCTTCCTGTACTTTTATAAAAGCCCGTGTCTTGACTTCCCCTTCCGCATCAACAGAAAGGTTTTCAAAATCAGTAACAGCCATAATATCACCGACCGCATTAAGTGTCTTCTTTTCGGCAGCGGCTTCTTCTACATATTCCACAATATGGGATCTATTCTGGATTCCCACAATGACATCAACATCACCCATTTGTACAAAAACATCGGGCGCCAACTGCGCATAACACCCTGCTGCCGCAATAACAGCCCCGGGGTGCTCACGTCGGATACGCCGTACCATTTGTCGGGACTTCCGGTCACCAATACTCGTTACGGAGCAAGTATTGATGACATACACATCAGCGTTTTCATTTTCTTTTGCCACCTTATATCCGTTTCTGATAAACAGACTTCGCATGGCATCACTGTCATACTGGTTAACCTTACAGCCAAGAGTGATAAAAGATACTTTTTTCCCGTTTGATTCTATAATTTCTTTTTCCATTTTTTTATTATACCATGAGTATCACAGGAAACAGACTGCGCGGAATTGTTTCCACGTAAAAACTGCCTCGGCATTACCGAAGCAGTAAAGCGATTTTGGTTCATATCATACTGTGAAGAATATCTGAGGCAATGGCAAGAGCGGATAAAGTCTTCGCATCAGTGATCTTCCCCTCATGAACCATTTGAAATACTTCTTTAAGCGGTATTTTTACAATATCCAAATATTCTCCATCATCCAAATGCTGATGTGTGTAAACCAGATGATCCGCTATATACAGATAAATCTTTTCGTTGCAGAATCCTGGAGTTGTATAAATAATTCCTATCTTACGAAGTGTTCCAATACACCCCGTTTCTTCCTCCAGTTCACGAACCGCACAGACACCGGGATCTTCACCGCTGGCAAGCTTGCCTGCAGGAATTTCAAGCAATGCCTGCTTAATCGGATAGCGGTACTGTTTTACAAAAAGAATTTCCCTGTCTTCTGTCACAGGAATAATCGCCGCAGCACCGGGATGTTCCACAATCTCCCGTCGATAAGTTTCTCCGGCAATATCCACTTCATCGTAGTACACATGAAGAAGCTTTCCTTCATACATCATTCGATGATCAATGGTTTTTTCTTTTTCAATACTCATTACACACCTGTACTTCCCATACCGCCGATACGCTTACCTTCTGTATGATCATCATCCGTTAAAAGGTATTTCATAAACAGCCCCTGGGCAATCCGATCCCCTTTAAAAATATGGAAAGCTTTTCGGGAAGAATTATATAAAGCACACATAATATGCCCTTCATTATCTTCATTCCCATAGTAGTCCGCATCAATAATACCAGTGCTGTTTGCAAGCATAATGCCATGTTTAACGGCCATGCTGGATCTGATATAGACCGCCAGATACTCATCAGATTCCATGTATGCTTTGAGTCCTGTCGGAATCACCTTTATTTCTCCCGGCAACACCTCTGTTTCCACAGCGCTTTCTATATCATATCCGGCACTCATGGCAGTTTTACGCCGCGGAAGGGAAATACCTGCATTTTTCCAAGTACTGACTATCTCAAAGCCCCTTTTCCCCTCCATTTATTTCTTCTCCTGGAGCAAGGCCTTGCGGGAAAGATTAATACGGCCCTTGTCATCAATTTCAGTAACCTTGACCATAATCTCATCCCCTTCATGAACTACATCTTCCGGCTTTTCTACACGCCGCGTCGCCAGTTGGGATACATGAACCATCCCCTCTTTACCCGGCAGGATTTCCACAAATACCCCAAACTTCATAAGTCGTGTCACTTTACCAAGATAAGTTTCACCCACCTGCACCTCATGAGTCAATTCTTCCACCCACTTCTTTGCCCGCTGTGCGGCTTCTTCGTCAGGTGTCGCGATGTATACATGACCATCTTCTTCGACGTCCATCTTTACACCGGTCTCGCTGATGATTTTATTGATTATCTTTCCTCCGCTTCCGATAACATCGCGAATTCTATCCACCGGAATCGTCAATGTAATAATCTTCGGCGCATAAGGCGACAGATGTTCAGCCGGTTTATCGATGCATTCGGCCATCTTTCCAAGAATAAACATACGGCCCTTCTGCGCCTGCTGAAGAGCCGCAAGCAGAATTTCACGGGAAAGCCCATGGATTTTGATATCCATCTGGATCGCTGTGATTCCTTTCGCCGTTCCTGCCACTTTGAAATCCATATCACCAAGCGCGTCTTCCATTCCCTGGATATCGGTAAGAACAGTGAAATGTTCCCCTTCATTAACTAATCCCATAGCAATACCCGCTACAGGAGCCTTAATCGGAACACCTGAATTCATCAGAGACATAGTGCTCCCGCAGACAGATGCCTGAGAAGAAGAACCATTGGATTCCAGTATTTCAGAAACCACGCGGATAGCGTAAGGAAATTCTTCTACTGTCGGAATAACGGGAATAAGCGCTCTTTCTGCCAGCGCGCCATGACCGATCTCACGCCGGCCCGGCCCTCTGGAACTCTTTGTTTCACCGACAGAATAGGACGGGAAATTATACTGGTGAATATATCTCTTTTCTGTTTCCTGGGTCAGATCATCAATGATCTGTGTTTCCGACATAGGTGCTAACGTAGTAATGGTAAGCGCTTGTGTCTGTCCGCGGGTAAACAGGGCAGAACCGTGGACGCGTGGAAGAAGTCCGACTTCACAGCTGATAGGGCGGATTTCATCCAATGCACGTCCATCAGGACGAATCTTATCAACAGAAATCATATGACGGACAATTTCTTTGGTGAGATGATTCAGGCATTCCGTAATATCGGAACCATTTTCGGGATAAATTTCTTTGAAATGGGTTTCCGCTTCTTTTCTTACTTCTTCCATATGGGCTTCACGGGTCAGCTTATCTGGATTAAAAATCGCTTCTTTAAGCGGTCTTTCAGCATAGGCATAAATAGCAGTTTTAATCTCTTCCGGAATTTCCGGGAAGATCAATGTACGCTTCAGCTTTCCTACTTCTTCAATAATCTTCTTCTGGAATGCCACCAGTTCTTTAATGGTTTCATGTCCAAACATAATAGCGTCAAGGACATCTTCTTCCGGCGCCTCCTGTGCGCCGCCTTCTACCATCAGAATAGCTGTTTCAGAACCTGCAACAGTAATATTCAAAGTGGATACTTTGAGCTGTTCCTGCGTCGGATTGATGACAAACTTCCCGTCAACACGGCCCACACGGACACCCGCAATCGGTCCGTCCCATGGGATATCGGAAATCCCCAAAGAAGCAGATGCGCCAAGCATTCCGCAAAGTTCAGGCGCATTATCATAATCTACAGAAAGAACTGTTGCCATCACATGTATATCATTGCGGCACCTCTTATCAAATAAAGGACGGATCGGGCGGTCAATCAGTCGGGCATTCAGAATTGCTGAATTTCCCGGACGGCCTTCACGCCGAAGAAATCCTCCCGGCATTTTGCCTACGGCATACATTTTTTCCTCGTAATCAACAGTCAGCGGAAAAAAATCCATTCCCTCTCTTGCTTCTTTGCTTGCGGTAGAAGTTACAAGAACCACGGTTTCACCGTATCTGACCAAAACTGCACCACTTGCCTGCTTTGCCATTTTTCCTGTTTCAACAATCAGCGGACGGCCGGCAAGTTCCATACGAAAGGATTTCTCCATTCCCTTTCCTCCTTATAATATCTAATCTTTTTAAATATGTACCGTATTATTATATGCTTAATAAGATTCTAAATCAAATAAATTTTCTTTCTGCACTCCGCACACAGTCGAAAGTTCCATAAAAAAACGACAGCAGAATTTTCTACTGTCATTTCCTTTTCTTTTCACCTTATTTCAGGCGCAGACCCAGTTTTTCACCAAGCATTCTGTATCTTTCAATATCACTGCGGCGAAGGTAGTCAAGCATGTTTCTGCGCTGCCCGACCAGTTTCAGCAATCCGCGGCGGGAATGATGGTCTTTCTTGTGTTCTTTCAGGTGTTCAGTGAGAAGAGCGATTCTCTTGGAGAGGATAGCGATCTGCACCTCCGGAGATCCTGTATCGCCTTCATGTACCGCATACTGTGCAATAATTTCTTTTTTCTGTTCTGCTGTAAGCATAATTAAGCCTCCTGTAAATAAATTGCCGCATCTAAGTGATTCGTCGGAGTATCGAAATCCCGGGATGCAGTTCATACCTTAGCCATTATACACAGAGTGCATATATTTTTCAAGTCCTATCCTAGAATGATCTTATCACTCAATGCATCTGCATTTTCCTCAAACTTTTTGAGGAGCACTTCAATTGTCAGTTCCCGTTTTTCCTCTTCTGCATAATCGGCAATAATTCGTCCGCTATTCATCATAATCAGACGGTTTCCGTATCTTAAAGCATCACGCATATTATGGGTAATCATCAAAGTTGTTAAATGCTGCTCACTGACAATTTCATCCGTAATTTTCAGAACCTTATCCGCAGTTTTAGGATCTAAAGCAGCTGTCGGTTCATCAAGGAGAAGAATATCCGGCTTTTTCAGCGTCGCCATCAACAGTGTCACTGCTTGGCGCTGCCCCCCTGAAAGAAGATCAATTCTTGTTCCCAAACGATCTTCAAGTCCTAAATCAAGGCGGGCTACCATTTCTCTATATTTTTCGTGATCACCATCAGAAAAAGCCCATTTCAATCGGCGGCTTTCTCCACGACGGGAAGCTAAAAGAAGATTTTCCTCCAACTGCATTCCGCCTGCAGTCCCTTTCATAGGATCTTGAAACACACGTCCAATAAATTTGGCACGCCTGAATTCACTCATCCGTGTTACATCTGCACCGTTTAACTCAATTGTTCCTTCATCAGGAATATAAACTCCGGAAACAGCATTCAGAAGGGTACTTTTCCCCGCACCATTACCACCGATGACAGTGCAAAAATCCCCATCATTCAAAGTCAGTGATAAATCAATCAATGCTTTCTTTTCATTAGGTGTTCCCCGAAAAAAAGTCTTGCTGATATGTGAAATTTTTAACATAATCAGCCTGCCTTTCCCAAATTGGCTTTCTCCTTAATCAAAGGCGTCGCCAACGCAAACATAACAATAATTGCAGTAAACAGCTTTAAATCATTCGGCGGCATCCCCAAATGAAGTACTGCAGCAATAACGATCCTATAAATTATCGAACCAAGAACAACCGCCATCAGAGAAGACGAAAAACTGTCTGATCCGAGAATAACCTCGCCAATAATCACGGAGGCCAAGCCGATCACGATAGTACCAATACCCATTCCCACATCAGCAAAACCATTATTCTGGGCTACTACAGCACCACATAATCCAATCAGAGCATTGCTTAGACAAAGCCCCAATATAATCATAGAATCTGTATTTACCCCTTGGGCACGAACCATTTGTGGATTGTATCCTGTCGCGCGAATGCACATGCCTAATTCAGTACCGAAAAACCAATAAATAAAGGCACTGATAATTACCATAAAAACAAAAGGAACGATAAATGCACTGACAGAAGGGTCCGTATGGAAAAATTTACCGGTAACAGAAAATACTGTATCTGCCCGAAGCAGAGAAATATTTGCTTTCCCCATCACATGGAGGTTAATAGAATACAGGGCAATCATTGTCAGGATTCCGGAAAGAATTGCCGGAATTTTTAATTTCGTATATAAAACACCTGTGATAACTCCTGCTGCGGCACCGCAGATCATAGCACTAAGAATCCCCCAGCCGGGATTTACATTTGAAGAAATAAGTGAAGCGGCAACAGCTCCTCCGAGAGGAAAGCTGCCTTCACAAGTCATGTCCGGTACGTCAAGAACACGGAAAGATAAAAAGACTCCAATTGCCAGCATAGACCACATAAGTCCCTGGGCAACTGTAGATATAAATAGATCAAACATCAATTTCACCCCGCAAAACAGGCTACGGTCTTGCCGCCTGCCCGTCATACAAATATAATTTTCTTGCTTTCTGCCACACGTCGTAAGGCAGTTCTTTCTTCAATGTTTTTGCTACAGACATGTTCACGATCCAATCAGGATCGATCTGCTTGGTAATACCGATTTCATAAGGTTTCTTTTTCCCATCCAGCAATTCTGAAGCAATCCGGCCGCCACTGAATCCCATACGATAATACTCTGCAGATACAGAAAGCAAGGCTCCTCTCCTGACCATCTCCGCATTTTCTCCAATAACCGGAATACCAAGTTTCATCAAATGCTTCACGATCTCATCAAAAGACTTTAGAACGGTTTCATCTGCAGGAATATATACCGCATCTACGTGTCCGCTAAACTTTTCTATCTGACTGATGGGATCCTCTTTTTCATCAAAAGCCACTTCATAAATATGAATCCCCTTTTTTTCACTTGCATCTCGAAGCAGATTCAGTTGGATCACAGCCCCTTCATCTTTCGGATTAAAAATAATTCCAACGGTTTGAAGGGAAAGCACCTTTGCCGCCATACGTATTTGGTTCAGTACTGCAGGCATATCACTGATTCCCGTCAGATTATAACTATTATCAAAAAAATTATTACTTTCCGGCGGAAGCATTCCCACACCTACAATGGGAACGGACTTTGTTTCAAGGACACAAGCTTTCGTCGCATCAGTTCCCACTGTAATAATCAAATCTTTTTTATCTTTGACGAAATTTTTAGCCTGGGCATCAAGTTTTTTCTCATCACCATCAGCAGAAAAAACGTCAATCCGGATATTATCTTTTTCCCGATACCCCCTCGATGCCAAAGCTGCTTTTATTCCGGCAACCATTTTTCCCTGTTCCGGTAAAGAATCACTCTGCAGGATTCCGATATAATAAAATCCTTTTTGTGGAATAAGCCTGATTTGTTTTTTTAATGCTGCTGAATGGTCATCAATGACAGATGCCATTACGATTACAGCGCAAACTGCAATCAGCAACAGCATCCACCAGTTCCGCCTTATTGCGGTCATTTACCGATTCCTTTCCCCAAAAACTACAAGAGTTCCGCCCGATCAAGAACTGACTTTGGAATCTGTATTCCTAAATTTTCCATTTCTGCTTTATTGATATACAGCTTGGAGTTAGCTGCACCTTCTACAGGGAAATCCTTTATCTGCTTTTTCCCTTCAAGGATATCTGCGGCCATTTGACCTGCTCGCTTTCCAATATCATAGAAACTAATTGATTCCGAAGCCAAAACCCCAGACTTTACATGCCCCACTTCAGCACCAAAAACAGGAATTTTTTCTTTATTGGCTACGGACATCAATGTTGGAATAGACGATGCAATAATATTATCAGTCGGAATAAAAATAGCTTCTACGTTGCCCCCCAGGAAACCTTCCGCCACCTGCTGCACATCATTAACCGAATTTACTGTCAGTTCCGCCACATCAATCCCCAACGGTACACATACTTCTTTCAATCTTTTTGCCTGCACAACAGAATTGATTTCGCTGGAATTGTAAATAATCCCGATTCTTTTAACATTCGGAATAATCTCACGAATCAAAGAAACCTGCTTCTCCAAGGGACCGCGGTCATGAGTACCGGTCACATTAGCATCAGGCATCTTTTCCGATTTCATAAGCTTCGCATTTTCATAATCAGCAATAGCCGTACAAATAATCGGGATTTGATTTGTGGCATTCGCCATAGCCTGCGCAGCCGGCGTAGAAATAGCGCAAATCAAATTATAATTCCCTGACACGAATCGATTGGCAATAGAACGTAAATTAGACTGATCTCCCTGTGCATTCTGCTGGTCAATTTCAATCTTGTCCTTTAGTCCCCTCGCAGCCAAAGCATCAACAAATCCCCTATTTGATTCGTCAAGTGCCGGATGCTGTACAATTTGTACAACTCCTATTTTCATTTTTCCGTTGCTGCCCGTGCCGGATGAATTTCCACATCCCGCCAAAACTCCTACGGCTAAAACTCCTGCAATACCTACTGCTGCTGCTTTTCTCCACTTTTTTCCTACCATTCTACTCATCCTCCTATACTTTCTACCTTATCATAGGCAGAATTAATTGCCATATATTGTAGCACACTTTTCCATGAAATGCTTAAAGGAATCCTTTTTTAATGTCTTCTATCCATTATGCATAAAAAATACACTCCATTGAACATGGAATGTATTATTGTGAAGAATTATTCTTCTGTCTTTGCTTGAATAACTGATCTTCCTTTATAGAAACCACATACCGGACAAACGTGATGCGGCAATTTCATTGCATGGCACTGTGGACATTCTACCAGACCCGGAACGGTCAGCTTCCAATTGGCACGTCTTTTATCCCGACGAGATTTGGAATGTTTACTCTTTGGACTTGGCATTTCTTGCACCTCCTTACCGATCGGACCTTTTGCTGTCTTGTATGCTGTGTATCGACAACATCAAATAATATTCAACTTCATCATTATACGGGGCAGCTTTGTGTTTGTCAATAAGTTTCATTGCGAATCAAAAAATGGGAACCCTCAATTTCTTCATTTTTTTACTTCCGGTTTTAAAAGCACTTTCTCAAGAAATATTACTTCGATCTCTCTTTTAAAATTTCGATGAATCATCTCGTTCCCCATCAATAAATCCTTCCACTAACATTCGTTTTTCGTCCTTCTTCATCCTGAAAAACCGGAAAACATTTTCTGCTGCCGTTTTATTCATCCCTTTCACACGGGTAAGTTCCTCCACTGTCGCATTCCGCATTTCATCAAGCGAACGGAAAGCATGCCACAGTGCATTTCTACGCTGTGGTCCGATTCCCGCAATATGATCCAATATGGATTCCGTATTCCTTTTTGTCGTCCACTTTCTATGATAAGCGATAACAAAACGATGGGCTTCATCACGAATAAATTGCAGGAGCTGCAGCGCCGGTTCGTGCGGATCAATGATAATCGGATCCGTCTGCCCTTCCACATAGATTTCTTCCATACGCTTGGCAAGGCCAATGACCGGTGTATCAACTCCACAGCTTCGGATCACCGGAAGCGCAGCATCCAGCTGGCCTTTGCCGCCGTCAAGAACAATCAAATCCGGTCTTGGCCACTTGGTTTCTATACCATATCTCCGTGCCATAACTTCTGCCATAGACTTGAAATCATCGGGCGTCCCCTGAGTCGACTGCAGTTTGAATCTGCGGTATTCCTTTTTATTGGGGCGTCCGCTTTCAAACACAACCATGGCTCCCGTCGTTTCGGCACCCTGATTATGGGAAATATCAAAACATTCCATCCGTCCAGGCAGCTTTGGCAAATGGAGAAGTTCTTTCAATTTATTCACGGCGCCTTGTTCACGGGCATCCTGATATTCCCATTGTAATTTTTTATCCGCCAAGTATTTCGCAGCGTTAGACTGCGCCATGTCTTTCAATCTGCGCTTAAATCCACGTTCAGGAACATATATTTTGACATCACCGTTGCGAAGTTTTGACAGCCACGCAGTTAAAAGCAATGATTCCTGCGGCAAAATCGGCAGTATGATTTCCTTCGGTACAGAAGATGGATTCGCACCGTAAAAATTTTTAATAAATGCCGCGATAATATCCTCATCCGTTTCATGAAGACTGTCGGGAATACTGAGATTTTCTTTCCCCACCATTTTCCCGTAACGGATATAAAAAACTTCCAAACCGGCGTGTTCATCAAGACGTGACATCCCCACCACATCAAAATCACCCTCTTTGGAAACGATATTTTGCCTCTGCTGCACACTCTGTACAGCATGAAGCTGATCCCTGAGCACCGCCGCACGTTCAAAATTCATTTCTTCCGATGCCGACTCCATATCTTTTTGCAGTGCCTTTACAAGCTCCGTATTTTTCCCTTCAAATAAATCACAGGTTTTTACTACATACTCATGGTATTGCTCTTCTGTGCAGTGATTCCAGCAAGGAGCACAGCACAGATTCATATGGTATTGAAGGCATGGACGGCTGACCTTCATACTCCGGCAGGTCCTAATCGGATACAGCCTGCGGATAAGGCTCAACGTTTTTCGCAGACTCCCTACATCAGTAAAAGGGCCGAAATATTTAGCACCATCATCTCTTCTGATATTTCTTGTCACAAGAATACGCGGCCATTTTTCATTAACCGTAATTTTCACATAGGGATAAGATTTATCATCACGGAGGGAAATATTGTACTTCGGGTGCAGTTCTTTAATCAGATTGCATTCCAAAATAAGAGCTTCCATCTCTGTTGCCGTCATGGTGATATCCAAATCCGCTGCATGACGGATCATGGCGGCCACTTTAGGAGAGCGGTTCTTATCTTCCCTCACATAGGAACGAACTCTGTTTTTTAAATTGACGGCCTTCCCTACATAAATAACGCGTCCGTCTTTATCTTTCCAACGATATACGCCGGGAGAATCAGGCAACGCATCTACTTTTGCCCGTATTAATGTATTAATCGTCTCCATGATGTTCCTTCATCAATTTCCTGGTCCGTTCTATAACAGGTTTTAAGTACTGCCCCGTATAGGAGCGTTTGACTTTGCAGATTTCCTCAGGAGTACCAAAAGCTACTACTTCTCCGCCCTTATCTCCCCCTTCGGGACCCAAATCGATAATATAGTCCGCCACTTTAACCACATCAAGGTTGTGCTCAATAACGACTACCGTATTCCCCTGATCTACCAGCTTCTGTAAAATCACCAATAATTTTCGAATATCTTCACTGTGAAGTCCTGTGGTCGGTTCATCAAGGATATACAGTGTATCTCCCGTATCTCTCCTCATGAGTTCCGTCGCCAGTTTCACACGCTGCGCTTCACCGCCGGACATGGTTGTAGCAGGCTGTCCCAGATGAATATATCCGAGTCCCACTTCCTGCAAAGTCTGCAATTTACGCAAAATCTTATCATGATTCTCAAAAAACGGAATCGCCTCATTCACCGTCATATTAAGTACATCAGAAATATTTTTCCCTTTATAACGGACTTCCAATGTCTCTCTGTTATATCTTGCACCATGGCACACTTCACAAGGTACATAGACATCTGAAAGGAACTGCATTTCAATTTTTATAATACCGTCACCGTGGCAGGCTTCGCATCGTCCGCCTTTTACATTGAAACTAAACCGCCCCGGCTTATATCCACGCATTTTTGCTTCCGAAGTCTGGCTGAACAGTTCACGGATATCACTGAAAAGGCTTGTATAGGTCGCCGCATTGGAACGGGGCGTTCTCCCGATAGGCTGCTGATCTATATTAACGATTTTATCCACATATTCCGCGCCTTCAATCGCTTCAAAAGCGGCATTTCCATAAGAAGTACGATTTTTTATATTAGATAATCCCTGATACAAAATCTCATTAATCAGAGTGCTTTTTCCTGACCCCGATTCTCCTGTCACTACGGAAAACGCCCCTAAAGGAATCCTTACATCAATATGTTTCAGATTATGTTCCGATGCACCTTTAATTATAAGGGACATCCCGTTTCCGATGCGTCTTTTTGGCGGCAAAGGAATATATCGGCTGCCTTTCAGATATTGCCCGGTTAAAGAATCTTTTACCGCCTCCACCTGTTCAAGCGTTCCTTCCGCCACTACACGGCCGCCTTGTTCGCCAGCACCCGGACCGATATCCACAATCCAGTCGGCTGCGCGGATGGTATCTTCATCATGCTCCACAACAATCAGCGTATTACCCAGATCCCGCATCCCTTTCAGTGTATCCAGTAATTTATCATTATCCCTCTGATGGAGGCCAATCGAAGGTTCGTCGAGAATATACAGAACGCCTACAAGACCGGATCCGATCTGTGTTGCCAGCCTGATCCGCTGTGCTTCCCCGCCGGAAAGTGTAGTCGCCGTACGGGATAAAGTAAGATAATCCAATCCCACATTGATTAAAAAGGTAAGACGGTTATGAATCTCATGAAGAATCTGTTCCGCAATGATTTTTTCTTTTTCCGTCAGATCAAGATTATCAAAAAATGGTAAAAGATCCGATACGGCCATATCGGAAATTTCCGCTATATTTTTATTACCTACGCGAAAAGCAAGGCTTTCTGGACGAAGGCGGGCCCCGTGACAAACAGGACACGGCTTTTCAATCAGAAAATTGGAGAGCATTTCTTTCATCTTGTCTGTCCACGCCTCCTCATATCTCCTTTTTGTCATAGGAATGATTCCTTCAAAAGCGCGGTGGTATTCTTTAGTTTCCCCCTCCATGTTCGTATAACTGAACGCCAACAGGTCAGCACCTCCCTGCTGGAATTCCACTTTCGCTTTTTCCGGCAGATCATTATAACAGCAATCCATGGTAAGCTTGTAACCTTCAAGAAAGGCGTCAAGCTGTCTGTAAAGCCAGGTATCCCTGTTATAAGGAAACGGCTTAATTGCCCCCAAACGGAAGGATATCTCCCGATTAGGGATAATCCTGTTAAAATCCGCCTCCAAAGAGGAACCAAGCCCCATGCACGCAGGACAGGCACCGAAAGGATTATTGAAAGAAAAAATCCGCGGCACCGGTTTAGGTAAAGAAATGCCACAATCAGGACAGGCAAAATGGGAACTGAAAATATGATCATTTCCATCCACTACAGCGGCAATCATCATACCGTCCCCCAATTTAAGCGCCGCTTCTACGGAATCGGTCAACCGCTTGGCGATCCCCTCCTTAATAATGATCCTGTCTATCACGACTTCAATAGTATGTTTTTTGTTTTTCTCAAGAATAATTTCATCGGAAAGAGAATACAGTATATTGTCCGCACGCACACGTACATAACCTTCTTTCCGCAATTCTTCCAGAAGCTTCTTATGTGTTCCTTTTTGACTGACTGCCACAGGTCCAAGAATCATCAATTTAGTGCGGTCTCCCAAATCAATCAGGGCATCTACGATCTGATCCGTCGTCTGCCTCTCAATCGGTTTGCCGCAATGAGGGCAGAAGGCGCGGCTTGCATGGGCATAGAGCATACGGAGATAATCATGAATCTCCGTAACCGTTCCTACTGTAGAACGCGGATTGTGGCTTGTTGATTTCTGATCAATGGAAATAGCAGGGGATAAGCCTTCAATTTTATCAATATCCGGTTTATTCATCTGTCCCAAGAACTGTCGTGCGTAAGCAGAAAGCGATTCTACATATTTTCTTTGTCCCTCCGCATAAATTGTGTCAAAAGCAAGGGAAGATTTTCCTGATCCCGAAAGACCGCTGAATACAATCAATTTATTTCTCGGGAGTGTCAGATTGATATTTTTTAAATTATTCTGTCTTGCCCCTTGTATAACAATTCCTTTTTCCATAATTATCCTTCCGTTATCTCAGATTCTCTTTTTAAGAGGACGATTGATTCTCTTATTCTGGCTTTCCTGGCGCCTCAAAGCTGAATCCGCACGGGAACCGTACCGATCACTCCACTGTTGGCGAAGTCCGGCAAGCCGATCCCGCCACAAGGCAGCCTCTTCAAACTCCATCGCTTTTGCCGCCCGTTTCATGTCCCGCTCAGAATTCTTCATCCGATTATACAGTTCTTCATCAGACAAATTTTCAACGGATTGATCTCCACTTCCGTACGTTTCCGTACTTTCACTGATTTTAGTAAGTTCAATTAAATCCTTTACTTTTTTTCGGATTGTTTTCGGCACGATATGATGTTTTGTATTATAAGCTTCCTGAATTTTTCTTCTGCGGTTCGTTTCCTCGATCGCATACTTCATGGATTTTGTCATACGATCCGCATACATGATGACATGTCCATGAGCATTTCTCGCCGCACGGCCGATAACCTGTATCATGGATGTTTCATTACGCAAAAAACCCTCTTTATCGGCATCTAAAATGGCCACCAGAGAGACCTCCGGCATATCCAGCCCTTCACGAAGGAGATTTATTCCCACAAGCACATCAAACTCACCGGCACGGAGATCCCGGATAATCTCCGCCCGTTCAATTGTCGCCACATCGGAATGGAGATATCTGACTTTCACTCCTGCTTCATTTAAAAAGTCCGTTAAATCTTCCGCCATTTTCTTCGTCAACGTAGTAATCAAAACTCGTTCATTGACTGCTTCCCGTTTATGAATTTCTCCCAGCAAATCATCCATCTGTCCTTCGATGGGACGGACTTCTACGCTGGGGTCCAACAGGCCTGTAGGACGGATAATCTGCTCCGCCATATTCGTTTGCACACTCATTTCATAACGGCCCGGCGTAGCGGAAACATAAATGATCTGATTGATTCGGTCCGTAAATTCCTCAAAAGTCAGAGGACGGTTATCCAGCGCGCTTGGCAAACGGAACCCATAATCCACAAGCGTGTGTTTTCGCGACTGGTCTCCATTGTACATGGCATGAAGCTGAGGTACGGTAATATGGGATTCATCAATCATAATCATATAGTCATCAGGAAAATAATCAAGCAATGTATATGGAGGGTCTCCCGGTCTGCGATCCGACATATGGCGCGAATAATTTTCGATACCTGAGCAATACCCCACTTCCTGCATCATCTCCAAATCATAATTTGTCCGCTGCATGAGACGCTGTGCTTCTAAAATACGATCCTGCTCCCGAAGTTCCTTCAGGCGCTCTTCCAACTCCACCTTAATTTTAGCAATGGCATTTTTTAACTTCCCGGAAGTTGTTACATAGTGGGATGCGGGAAATATTCCGATATGATCCCGTTCCGCCACTGTGGCACCTGTCAAAACATCAAATTCGTACAGGGATTCAATTTCATCACCAAACATTTCTATCCGCACTGCCGTATTATTGGAAGATGCAGGAAACACATCAATTGTATCACCTCTTACACGGAACGTATCGCGGGTAAAATTAAGATCATTCCGCAAATACTGCATATCTACCAAGCGCGAGAGAATTTGATCCCGCGTGATTTCTTCACCGGGCCGAAGTGACAATCCCAGTGTACTGTAATCCTCAGGATCTCCTAATCCGTAAATGCAGGAAACTGATGCCACGATAATAACATCACGCCTCTCAAAAAGAGCCATTGTCGCAGAATGGCGAAGACGATCAATCTCCTCATTCCTTGAAGAATCTTTTTCTATATATGTATCCGTCTGCGGTATGTAAGATTCAGGCTGAAAATAATCATAGTAACTTACAAAATAATACACCGCGTTATCAGGAAAGAAGTCTTTAAATTCACTGGCAGTCTGTGCGGCCAAAGTTTTGTTGGGAGAAATAATCAGTGTCGGACGCTGCATTTCTTCAATCACTTTTGCCATCGTGAAAGTTTTCCCTGTACCTGTAGCACCCAGCAAAACCTGAGCCCAGTGTCCATCTCTCAAACCGTCTGTCAGCGACTTTACCGCTTCAGGCTGATCTCCCATAGGCTGAAAAGGAGCTGCCAGCCTGAAAGGTGTCATCTTTCCCATATATTGTCTTTCAATTTTGGCATTTCCCATACAAATTCTCCTTCTAAACCCTATTCTTTACCATGATATAAAATGTATTTCCTATATCATTATATCGTTTTTTATCGATACTGTATATAAGAAAATGAAAACGGATGCCTGCCTGACACCCGTTTCTCGATTATTTTAAAAGATATTTCCTTATGAAATAGATTATTGCAACTGTGGCTAAAACAATAGCTCCATAGATAAAGAACAGCCACACCAATACCAATCCCAGCAGTATAAAAACGGCGATACCTAACCCTCCTAACAGTTTCTTCCACCATGGCAATTCATGAATATGAATCATATATATATGGATGAAAGAGTCTTCTGCAGACCGTTCTTCCTGCTCCCCTTGCTCATTCAACGTCAGTCCGTCATAGTCATTCACATCATCTCTGGACATGACATGCGGTTCTTTCCTTACCTCGTTCTGATTGTTTTCACTCATAATTCAGATAATTTCTTGGCAAGAAGCTGATTAACCACCTGCGGATTGGCCTGTCCTTTCGTTACTTTCATAATCTGCCCTACAAGAGCCCCCACAGCTTTCTTCTTCCCTGCCTTGAAGTCGGCAACAGCCTGGGGATGCTCGGCAATAACGTTTGCAACCAGCCCCTCCAATTCTCCTGTATCACTAATCTGGGTAAGACCTTTTACTCTGACGATTTCTTCCGCGCCACCGCCATCTTTCCACATATTCGCAAAGACCTTCTTTGCAATTTTACCGGAAATAGTCCCTTTACTAATCAACTTTAGCAATTCTGCCAAATTTTCAGCAGTAACAGGAGCCGCCGCGATTTCAATGCCATCATTGGACAGCTGACTCGCAAATTCTCCCATCAACCAGTTTACAGCGGCTTTGGGATCGGCTCCCGCCTTAACAACTGCTTCGAAATAATCCGACCGATCCTTGTCATTTGTCATCATAACCGCATCTTCAGAAGAAAGCCCGAAACATCTTATATATCTTTCTTTTCTTGCATCGGGAAGTTCAGGAAGCGTTTTCCGTATTTCTTCAATATACTCTTTGCTTACTGTAAACGGTACAAGATCCGGTTCAGGAAAATAACGATAGTCATTGGCTTCTTCCTTGGAACGCATACTTTTGGTTATACCTTCTTTTTCATCCCATGTTCTTGTTTCCTGAATAATCTTCCCGCCTTCTTCCAAAAGTTCCGCCTGACGAAGCGCTTCATATTCAATAGCCCTTTCAACACCTCTGAAAGAGTTGATATTTTTAATTTCCGTTTTTGTCCCCAATTCTTTCTGTCCAATAGGACGAACTGAAACATTGGCATCACAACGGAGACTGCCTTCTTCCATACGGCAGTCGGAGATTTCCACATATTGGAGAATCGCACGCAATTTCTCCATGTAGGCCACTGCTTCTTTCGCAGAACGCATATCCGGTTCAGAAACGATCTCCAGCAGCGGTGTTCCCGTGCGGTTATAATCCACCAAAGAATAGTCAGAGTCCGTAATGGAATTGCCATGATGAACCAGCTTGCCGGCATCCTCTTCCATATGGGCACGAGTAATGCGGATATGCTTCTTTTCCCCTTCTACTTCCACATCAAGGAATCCAGGACCACAAATCGGCAAATCAAATTGAGACGTCTGGAAATTTTTTGGCAGATCCGGATAATAATAATTTTTTCTGTCAAATTTACTGAATCGGGCAATTTCACAATTCAAAGCTAATCCCGCTCTTACACCGAATTCCAACACTTTTCTGTTTAAGACAGGAAGCACACCGGGAAGCCCAAGACATACAGGACATACATTTGTATTGGGATCTGCGCCAAAAGAAGTTTTACAGCCGCAGAAAATTTTTGTTTTTGTTCTCAACTCCGTGTGGACTTCAAGACCAATGACAACTTCGTATTTCATTCAAACTCTCCTTTCGGCGCTGTCTTCGTAAATTCAGGATGATCCTGTTCAAACGTATAGGCAGCCTGCAGAATCTTTTCTTCTCCAAGCGTCGGTCCGATAAGCTGCATACCAAGAGGCATCCCATCTTTAAATCCGACAGGAATGCTGATGGAGGGTGCACCAATCAAATTAACCGGCACCGTACAGATATCTTCCATATACAGCGCCAGCGGATCCGAAAAAGCGCCAAATTTGAAGGCAGTTCCTGATGCAGAAGGTGCTGCAAGAATATCACACCGCTCAAAAGCTTTTTCAAACTCCCGCTTCAAAAGAGTGCGAACTTTCAGCGCAGTCAGGTAGTATGCATCATAATAACCTGCAGAAAGCACATAGTTGCCAATCATGATACGACGCTTGACTTCTTCGCCAAATCCCGTACTTCTGCTCTTAATATACATATCCACAATATCTTTTCCTGAAGCACGGTAACCAAATCCGACGCCGTCATAACGCGCCAGATTGGAACTTGCTTCCGCAGGAGCAATGATATAATACACATCTACACCGCTGGTAATATGGGGGATAGAAACATCCACGATTTCAGCTCCCTCTTTTTCATAATAAGCAAGCGCCGATTTAATTGCTTCTTTTGTTTCTTCCCCGATTCCTTTACCGAAGAATTCTCGGGGCACACCGATACGAAATCCTTTTACATCTTTTATAAGAGCTTTCTTGTAATCCTTCTTTTCCATACGGATAGACGTGGAATCCCGATGGTCGTAACCCGCAATAGCATTTAAAACGATAGCTGCGTCAGTCACGTCCTTGGTCAACGGGCCGATCTGGTCCAGTGACGAAGCAAATGCCAAAAGCCCATAGCGGGAAACAAGACCATACGTTGGCTTAAGACCTACAATCCCGGTAAAAGAAGCAGGCTGCCGGATGGATCCGCCGGTATCAGAACCAAGAGTCCAAATTGCTTCATTAGCAGCTACTGCCGCCGCACTGCCGCCGGAGGAACCGCCGGGAACACTTTCCAGGTTCCAGGGGTTATGGGTAGGCCCGAAATAAGAACACTCCGTACTGCTCCCCATAGCAAATTCATCCATATTCAATTTACCGAGAGAAATATAGTCACAGCTTTCTAATTTTTCAATGACTGTAGCATTATAAGGAGCTATAAAATTCTCCAGCATTTTCGATGCAGCTGTACAGGGCTGTCCCTTAATGCACACATTATCTTTAATTGCCCCGGGAATCCCTGCCAGTTCAGAAATCCCTTCTCCTGAAGCAATCCTTTTATCTACTTCTGCCGCCCTCTCCAACGCCGTTTCATCACTCGTCGACAAAAATGCATGGATCTCCCGTTCCACAAGATTCCGATGGGCAATAATCTTTTTTGTTAATTCTACAGAAGATATATCTTTATTGACAAGTTTTTTATGAAGACCATGAATTGTATACTCCACCACTGTACCTCCTATATAATTTTAGGCACTTTAAAATAACCGCCTTCTTTTTCCGGCGCATTAAAAAGTGCTTCCTCATTTGATAAAGACTGATGCGGTTCATCTTCACGCATGACATTATACTGTTCTACCGCATGAGCCGTCGGTTCTACGCCCTCCGTATCATGTTGATTCAATTCTTCCATATGGGTGAGAATACTGTTCATAGATTCACGCATTTTTTCCAGATCTTCTGCACTGAACTCCAGACGGGAAAGAAGTGCTATTTTACGCGCTTCTTCTATCGTGATTTTCATAGATCCACTCCCTTACTATTAATAACTATAAATACGCCATAATTATAACATACAAGTTCTGATACCGTTTATTCTTTTATTCCCACCCCCGCACGTTTCAGAAACTCTTGTTCATCTATCACCGGAATGCCCTTCGCTCTTGCTTTTTCCAACTTACTTCCTGCATCTTCCCCCGCCACAACGAGAGTAGTGGTATTCGTCACAGAACTTTGTGTCGTTCCCCCCAGACGCTTGATCAAATCTGATGCCTCACGCCTTCCCATAACTGCAAGCTTTCCTGTAAGTACAACAGATTCCCCGGAAAACATCCCGCTTTCCGATTCTTCTTTAATTTCCTCCATTAAGACGCCGGCATTTTTTAATTTATTAATCATTTCTATGTTTTTCTCATCATGAAAATAGTCATATAAACTTTTTGCCGTTATTTTACCGATCCCTTCCGTTTCTTCAATCGTTTCCACATCAGCAGCCATAATAGCATCTATCGTATGAAAATAATGAGCTGCCAGCTCACTGCCTTTTTCTCCAAGGAAACGTATCCCAAGACCGAAAAGCAATTTGGCAAGTCCTCGTTCTTTACTGGCACGAATAGCAGTAATTAGATTAGCTGCACTTTTTTCACCCATTCGCTCAATCTGCCGCAAATCATCTTCTTTTAACGCATAGAAATCCGCCGCATCCGCAACCAGCCGATATGCAAGCAAACTGTCTACCACCGCGGGGCCCAAGCCTTCTATGTCCATCGCATCACGAGAAGCGAAGTGAATGAGCTTTTCACGAACCACACCGCCACAGGCAGGATTTATACAACGGAATGCCGCTTCCGTATCGATCCTTCGTATGGGATTTCCACATACCGGACAATTTTCGGGCATCTCAAATTCCTTTTCACTGCCATTTCTCTTTTCTTTTAAGACAGCTGCTATTTCAGGAATAATTTCACCGGCTTTGTAAATGATAACGGTATCTCCTTCGCGAATATCTTTTTCCCGAATAAAATCCAGGTTATGAAGTGTTGCCCTTTTTACCGTTGTGCCGGCCAAGCGGACAGGTGTCAAATCAGCCGACGGTGTCAGTACGCCGGTCCGCCCCATAGAAACAACAATCTTTTCTATTTTTGTAACCGCTTCCTCCGGTGGATACTTATATGCTATAGCCCACTTCGGATCTTTCCCCGTAGCACCCAATAATTCCTGCTGCCGGAAATCATTTACTTTAATGACCATTCCGTCAGTATCATAGTCCAGTTCACGACGCTTCTTTTCCCATTCCCGGACTCCTGTGATAACCCCCTCTATGGAATCCCATTTTCGATAATGGGGATTTACACGGAAATGAAATTTCTTCAACTGCAGAAGCAGATCATCCTGTGAGGAAATATCCAATCCCTCTTCTGCCCCCAGCGCATAAGCAAAAAAATCCAGGTTCCGCGCAGCCGTTACTTTGGGATCCAATTGGCGAAGTGATCCTGCCGCTGCATTTCTGCAGTTAGCAAAAGGCATCATTCCCGCCTCATCACGTTCTTCATTCAACGCAATAAAACTTTTACGAGGCATATATACCTCACCGCGAACTTCCATATAGGCAGGCGCGTTTTCAATATATAAAGGAATTGTTTTAATTGTCTTTACATTTGATGTTACATCTTCGCCTACCTTCCCATCTCCCCGCGTCAGTCCCTGCATTAATGATCCATTCTCGTAAATGAGATTCATAGAAAGTCCGTCAATTTTAAGTTCTGTGATATATTCCACAGGCATTGCACCTATGCCGCCATGGACACGCCGGTCAAAATCACGAAGTTCTTCCGCACTAAAAGCATTTGCCAGACTCAACATCGGCTTTTTAAAAGGAATCTTCCTGAAATCATCCGATGCTTTCCCTCCGACTCTTTGGGTTGGCGAATCAGGCGTTACTATTTCAGGGTGTTCTTTTTCCAGATCCACAAGTGACCGATACAGGCGGTCAAATTCAAAATCTGTAATTTCAGGCTTATCCAGTACATAATATAAATAACTGTGATAGCGCAGCTTTTTTCGTAATTCTTCCGCTTTTTTTATAATTTCTGCCGTTACCATATTATTCCTCTTTTTCGATTGGCGCAAAAGCTACCATAACCTGACGAATCTGATCATTGGGGAAGATGAGTTTTAACATCATATGCTTTCCGCTCCCTGTTACCTCTGCAACTTGTCCTTTTCCCCACATACGATGAGACACTTTATCTCCGACCTGCCAGTCGAACCTTGCTTTTACACTCTTTTTCGCCACCGGCTTATTCATTATTCCCGCAGAGGACAATGCCCATTTGCTCTTCTGCTCATTATTACTCCTGATTAGAGTACGTCTCTTTGCCTCACTGCTATTCCCGCGGATTTCATCCAACAAATCGACAGGGATTTCTTTAAGGAAGCGGCTTTCTACATAAGGTTTCACCTGCCCGTACATCGTTCGTACAGCAGATGTGGTAAGATATAACTTTTCCTTTGCCCTTGTAATCGCCACATAACAAAGGCGACGCTCCTCCTCTAAAGCCGTCTCATCCATCAAAGAACGTACCCCCGGAAAGATGCCTTCGTCCATACCTGCCATATAAACTATAGGAAACTCCAATCCCTTGGCACTATGGATAGTCATTAAAGTCACTTTATCATCCTGTTCTTCAAAGGAATCTACGTCATTTACAAGAGCGACCTTTTCCAAAAATTCCGGAAGTCCTCCTTCCGGCTGCTCCTGTGTAAAATCCTTTGCCACGTTCAGCAGTTCACCCAAATTTTCTTCTCTGCTCTGTGCCTGAGGATCACTGCTCTGCTGGAGAACCGACAGATATTCCGTATCAGTCATAATTTTCTGAATAAGTGTAAATACATCGCCTTCCGTGGAAGCATTCAAGAAACTAAAAATCAAGGCGCTGAATTTTTGGAGTTTGGTTCTTGCTGACACGGGGATATCAGACTCTTCCAGTGACATGATTCCCTCAAACATGGACATATTTCCCTGTTTGGAAAATTCACTTAACTTCTGTATGGTTGTTTGTCCGATACCACGCCGGGGCACATTGATAATACGCATCAAGCTGATATCATCACGAAAATTGGCCACCAATTTAAGATACGCCAGCATATCCCTTATTTCCGCGCGGTCATAAAATCTTGTTCCGCCGACCATGGTATAAGCAATACCGCGCTTTACCATGCTTTCTTCAATCACACGAGACTGGGCATTCATACGATAAAGAACCGACATCTTCCCATACGGGACATGATTTTCCCCGTGTTCTTTCATCATGGACTCTACAATAAAATCCGCCTCATTATGTTCATCAGAAGCAACATATTTCTGCAGATGGACACCCGGATTATTTTTTGTCCACAACCGTTTCTCCAAGCGTTCCACATTATTTTTAATAACCGCATTGGCCGCATTTAAAATTGTTTGTGTCGAACGGTAATTCTGCTCCAACTTAATAATTTGAGCCGAAGGATAATCTTCACGGAAATCCATGATATTCCGCAGATCGGCTCCACGCCAGGAATAGATACTCTGATCCGCATCACCTACGGCACAAATATTTTGAGATTTGCCTGCGATATACTTTGCCATAAGGTACTGCGCATGATTGGTATCCTGATATTCATCAATTAAAATATAGTGGAAATGATCCTGCCAACGTCTGCGTATCGTTTCATCAGCTAAGAGTTTTGTTGTCGCAAAAAGAAGGTCATCAAAATCGAGTGCATTGTTCTGTTTCATATATTTATCGTACAAATCATAGACATCAGCAATCTTTTCGTTGTAAAAATTACCGCTGGCTTCCGCGCGAAATGATTCCGGCCCCTGGAGTGCATTCTTTGCGGCAGAAATACGAGCCTGTATATTTCTTGGCGGATACTGTTTATCATCCAAATTTAATTCCTTCAGAATATTCTTAATCATCTGTTTGGAATCATCAGAATCATAAATCGTAAATTTATCAGTAAACGGCGGATGGTTATTGATTTCCCGCCGCAAAAAACGCGCACCAAAAGAATGGAATGTATACATCCACAGTTTATTCGCTTCCGCCCCTACCAGATGATGGACACGTTCACGCATTTCCTGTGCCGCTTTATTTGTAAAAGTGATAGCAAGAATATTCTGCGGCCGTATTCCCTGCTCCAGCATATAAGCAATGCGGCAGGTTAACGCTTTAGTTTTACCCGAACCGGCACCTGCCATAATCAACACGGGTCCTTCAATCTGTTCAACAGCCTGACGCTGTCTTTCGTTTAAAGTATCAAGATAACTCATCCAAACGCCCCTTATAAAAGAAAAACTCATATATGACGAATGCCATGTATGAGTTCTTCGTTCCGCTCAAAATTATTCGCCGTATGCTTTCAGAAGTGGCGGGGTTACCTGTTTCTTTCTGGACATAACATGAGGAAGATAGGCAACTCCATTTTCAGGCTTACTGGCAAATGCTTTTTCTACAATGCTTTCCGCACCTTCAGTGAACCACAGGAATGTATCCTCCGCCAAGATATCTGTCACCATGAGATAAGAAGCTGCATAGCCCTTTTCAGCTTTGATCGCCTCCAGCACTTTCATGATTTCTGCCTTCTTTTCATTAATCGGATCCACATTCATAACGGAAATCTGTCCGACAGTAAATACATTTCCTGCCGCGCTAAATTCCTTTGTATCGTTCCGTGCCAATTTTTCAGCAGGATAATCGGAAATATCCGCACCGGCTTTCAGCATTTCCATACCATAAGCCTCATAATCCACTCCCGCAATTTCAGCCAGTTCTTTCGCCGTTTCTTTATCTTCTTCTGTCGTTGTCGGCGAACGGAAAAGGACTGTATCGGATATAATGGCGGAGAGCATGATTCCCGCGATTTCACGGGACGGCTTTATATGATTCGCTTTATATAATCCATAGATGACCGTATTCACACAACCGACCGGACGAACAAGAATGAAAATCGGATTCTCCGATTCGAAATCCCCGAAACGATGATGGTCAATAATTTCCAGGACTTCCGCGTCATCCATACCATCGATTGTCTGTTTGGATTCATTGTGATCCACTAAAATCACTTTCTGTTTTTCATCTTCCGGATTTTTTCTTGCTACGGAAGTCACAAGCATCGGCTCTTCCAGATTGAAATAATCCAAAGCAAATCTGGATTCTTTATTGATTTCTCCCGCACGAACGGCCACAGCATCCATGCCTAACCGGCGTTTTAAATAAGAATAGCTGAGGGCAGCGGCAATGCTGTCCGTATCAGGCGATTTATGTCCGCTTACAAATACTTGGCTCATCATATATTCCCTTTCTTACTCATACCCCAAATAATAAAATTTTACCCAATCATTATATCATATTTTCTATCCTCGCTTTATAAGCAAAAATACCTTTCTCCAGGAAAATCATTTTCTCTGTGGAAAGGTATTTCACATTTAATAAACCTCAGTCTTCTTCAGTCACCAGTTTTTTCTTACGAAAGCCTCCAAAATGGAACTTTTCAATAACAATAAACAGCATTGGTACGATAAAAATTTGAAATGCTGTCGCAGAAAGAACACCGAATACCACGGCAATCCCCATTTCGGAACGGGAATTCGCACCCGCACCTGTCGACAGGGCCAGCGGAACGTTTCCCAAAATAAAAGCAAGGGAAGTCATCAGAATAGGGCGCAGACGGATCTTAGATGCTTCCACTGCAGCCTTAAGCGGCGCCATGCCTGCATCTGTACGAACCTTCGCATACTCTACAATGAGAATCGCATTCTTGGCGGCAAGCCCTATGATGGTTAACAAACCGATTTGGAAATAAATGTCATTATATACATTAAACATCCAGGCGCCAAGACAGGCTCCGAAGAAGCCGGTCGGCATACCAAAGAGTACGACAAAAGGAACTTTCCAACTTTCATATAATGCCGCCAAAGAGAGGAATACAAAGAGCATCCCCAGTGCCAAGGCATAAATCGTCTTCCCGCCGGCTTCTTTCTCCTGTGCCGAGCTTTCCACAAAAGCATAGCTATATCCGGTAGGAAGTACTTCCGCCGCCACTTCTTCCAATGCGTCTAGCGCTTGTCCGGAAGAATATCCGTCTGCCTGGTTACCGCTGATTTTAACCGCAGGAAAATTATTATAACGGGTAATAACAGAAATTGCATTAGATTTTTTCGGTGTGATAAAAGTGCTGATAGGAACCATGTTCCCGCTGGAGTCTTTCACAGTCAGGAACTTATTCGCAGAAGGATCCATACGATAATCCACATCAGCCTGGGCGACCACTTTAAAGTTACGTCCATAAGCAGTAAAATCATTAATCTGGACAGACCCATAATAGACCTGTAAGGCTGTAAAAATATCTCCCAGCGCCACACCATTTTTTAAAGCCTTTTCACGATCTATATCAAAATTATATGAAGGAGTATCCATACGGAAAGTGGTATAAGCCATCTGAATTTCCGGTCTCCGGTTAGCCGCTCCGAGGAACTGCCCTATAATCCGCTGCATATTTTCATTGGAATCGCCATTCTTATTCTGGATATACATGGAGAAACCGCCGGAACTGCCCAGCCCGGGAATAGAAGGGGGATTCAAAGCCATAATATTTACATCAGGGTGTGTGGCATTATAGGCTGCCGCTTTTCCAATAAGCGCTCCCACCTGTGAAATAGCCCCTTTTCTCTCATCCCAGGGCTTCAGTTTAATAAAAGAAAGTCCCGCATTGGGTTTCTGACCACCGGAAAGGATATCAAAGCCGGTAACGCCAAAAGTCTGCTCTACAGCATCATCTTTACCCATATAGGCCAGAAACTCTTTAATTGCCGCATTGGTTCTTATATTGACAGAACCTTCCGGCAGCGAAATAGCCCCAATAAAGTAGCCATTATCCTCTTCCGGCAAAAAAGCAGTCGGGAGAGCAACAAACATAACAACAGAAGCAACGGTCAATCCAATGAGGACACCAATGGGCGCTATAATCACGCGTCCCATTTTTTCAAGACTATGACCATAAATTTCAATCATACGATCGAACCAGTCATTGAATTTATCCCAGAATTTCTGCAGCCACCCCCGTTCTGCGCCTTCCTTATGATAACGGAGCATCCCTGCACAAAGAGCCGGCGTCAAGGACAAAGCCACAAAAGCAGAAATCAATACGGAAACTGCAATAGTAAGGGCAAACTGTTTATAGAGAATACCCATAATCCCGCCAAGGAAGGCAACCGGAACAAATACAGCAGCCAGCACAATAGCAACCCCGATAACCGGGCTCTGCACTTTTTTCATCGCCGCAACCGTAGCGTCTTTCGGCGGTAAATTATTATACCGCATTTCATACTCTACAGCTTCAATGACAACAATTGCATCATCGACAACCAGTCCAATTGCCAAAACCATGGCAAAAAGTGTCAGCGTATTGATTGTGAAACCGAGCACCTCAAAAGCACCAAAAGTACCAAATAACGATACCGGGACGGCAATCATGGGAATAAGGGTAGATCGCCAATTTTGTAAAAATATATAGACAATCATTGCTACAATCAGCAGTGCTTCAAAAAAGGTCTGAAGAACTTCTTTAACGGACGCATAAATGAAATCCGTATTATCCATAGAAATACGATAAGTCATATCCGCAGGAAAAGACTTACTGTCTTCTTCCAATTTCGCTTTGATCTTTCCAATTGTATCAATTGCATTTGCATCATCTGTTAAAGAAAATGCAACGCCAGCAGCTTCATGCTCTCCGGAACGAGAAATAAAATCATAACTCTTTGCATCAAGCTGCACGCGTGCTACATCTTTCAGACGAAGCATACTGCCGTCACTGTTTGTACGAATGACTATATTGCCAAATTCTTCCTCAGTAACAAGACGGCCTTTGACCGTAACAATATACTGGAATGCCTGATCCCTATCCACAGGAGCTGTACCAACATTACCTGCCGCTACTTGCTGGTTCTGTGTTTTTACTGCAGAGATGACTTCTGCTGCGGTCACTTTATTTTGTGCCATTTTCGCGGGATCAAGCCAAATACGCATACCGAAATCAGAACCGAATTCCTGCACATTACCGACACCAGGAATAGATTTCAACTCATCAACATAATTCATACTGAAATAATTTTTCAAAAAGGTATCATCATAAGTCCCATTTGGTGACAGCAAGCTGATAACAAGAGCCATATCTCCTGAAGATTTGTGAGTGGTTACACCAATGGATCGAACTGTATCCGGTAATGCCGCTTCTGAGGCAGAAACACCGTTTTGTACTCTAATTGTTGCCATATCAGAATCCGTACCGGATTCAAATTGCACGTTTAACGAATAGGTTCCATTAGAATTGCTTGTTGAACTGATGTTATCAAGGTCTTCTATTCCAACAACATTCTTCTCTATGACTTCCGCTACTGTTTGCGCCACAACTTCCGAATCGGCACCGGGATAGGTGGCCCGTACCGAAACTTGTGGAGGAGTTATCTTCGGATATCGGTCAACCGGCAGAGTAAAAATACAAAGCATACCGGCGATAGAAATAACGAGCGCCAAAACAATTGCAAAGATAGGACGATTGATAAAAAACTTAGCCATGTCCCCTCCTTACTTCGCAAGACCATGCTGATCTGCAGCAGCCTTGGTCGCGGATTCTTCCATTTCTTCTCTGGTCGTTTCTACCGCTTCTACCGCTTGGCCAATCTGTACTTTATTCTGACCTTCTACGATAACTTCATCAGTTACATCAATGCCGCTTTCAATAATTGTATACAATCCATAGGTTGCGCCAACCTTGACTGCTTTCTGCTGTACCTTCCCATCCACTACCACATCAAGCATATCTTTATTTAAAAGTTGGATAAGGGCTTCCGTCGGAACAAGAATGCTTCCTTCTGCCAACTCAGCATCAGAAACAATGGTTGCATACATTCCCGGAATAAGAAGATTATTAGGATTTGCGAAAGACGCTTTCATCGTCAGCTGACCGCCGTTGAGTCCCGGACTGACCTGTACGATTTTACCGGTTTCACTGTAAATGGATCCATCTGACAGGCGGAGTTTTAATTCACTCCCTAAAGTTTCCGTAATATTTTTCTGACGAGTAAGCTGCAAATACTCGCTTTCGGACATGTCGAACTGCACATAAAGCGGATCAGAAGAGGACAGGGTAACAAGTCCCGTCGTACCTGCGGTTGCAAAAGTGCCTATGTTCACATCATCCATAGACAGTGTGCCCGAAAATGGCGCTGTCACAATCGTATCACCTAAATTATCGGAAGCAATCTGTACCTGCGCCTGAGCCGCTTCATAAACAGCCCGATAGGCTTCTGTAGATGATTTCTGTCCGTCATATGCCTGTTTTGAAATAGCACCGCTGCTAACCAGCTGTTCATAACGGGCCAGATCCTTTTTCGCATTTTCATAAGTAGCAGATGCCTGTGCTGCAGATGCCTGTGCCGCAGCCAATGCAGATGCATAACTTCTTGTATCAATACGATACAGGGCCTGTCCCGCTTCTACATGCTGACCGCCGGTAATATATTTTTCAACAATTGTCCCTGATACCTTAGCGCGGACAGGAACCTCCTGCAATGCCATAATAGAGCCCGTATATTCCCTCATAACCGGTGTATCTGATTTAAACGGTCTAAATGTCGTCACCTTTAAACTTTGCTGTTGCTGGCTCTTTGCTGAACCGCATCCTGTAAACATACCTGCCGATAAAACTACACTGACCGCCATGACAGCTGCCAGCACTTTTTTATACTTCATTCGTCTCCCCCTTACGGTCATTTTAAAAGCTGCTCCTTAAATAAAACTCCAAAACACGACCATCAGTCAAAATGCTGTCCGTATTAACTATGATACCAAAATGGCGACTATCGGTCAATGTAAGATTCTACATATTTCACCCATTTCATAATTTGGTTGAAGGAAATTTTAGAACCGCTTTCCTGATTCTGCAAGGCCCTTTCATCCCCATGCAGAGAGGCCGATGCAAATCTTCAGGAAAACAAATTACAAAATTTCCCGTATGAAGGTACGCATGGCTTTCTTCTCCTTCCGACGCGAAAAAATATAAATCTCTATCTTCATAAGATTCAGTCACTTTTCCGGCTTCCCAAACAGACCGGCAGCCGATCCGCTCTTCTTCCACATCAACTTCATAAACTACATCGATATACCTTTGATGTCCTTCCAATTTACGTTTATCAGCCGGCTCCGTCATTGAAGTTTCTACCCCCACCTTATAACCGTTAATCTCATATTTCCCGTCAGGCAGGTCTTCAAACCCATAGGCCGCCATTTTCTCCAGACAATCATAAAGTTCTTCAGACAGCTGTGCCTTATAAGCAGAAAGATGTTCCGCATTCCCAATGATCATTTTAATCTCCTTGTTTACATGAATGAAAAATGCAGATTTACGTACGCAAACCTGTCGCAATATAACCTTATTATATCCCGAGTTGTAAAAATTTAAGTATAATGTCTGCCGGGACTGACGGTGTCAAGTTGTTGTGGGTAAGCGCTCTTCCATAAAATCTCTCTCAATTCTGACAATCAAATCCATCGCCCAAATGATTCCACAAAGAAGAGTAATTGTATAAAAACCCCCATTAAAATTTTATATCAACATTGCATAATAATTGCATAAAATGCAGCAATAATTGATTGACAATGCTTTTGCACGCGCGTATGTTCTAAGCAGGAGGTTTTATGAGTAAAGAAAAGAAGACCAATGTTATGCGTATACTTGATAAGGCAAAAATACCATACACCGCAAGATCTTATGAATACAAAGAAAGTAATCTGTCAGGCACCCACGCTGCTACTGCCCTCGGATATGACCCCGCCATAGTTTTTAAGACCATCGTGACAAAAGGCGATAGAACCGGCCCTATTATTTTTTGCTTGCCATCCTCAAAGGAACTAGATTTAAAGGCAGCCGCCCGAATTAGTAAAAATAAAAATCTTGAAATGATTCATGTAAAAGACCTTCCCGCTCTCACCGGATATGTAAGAGGCGGATGTTCACCGATAGGAATGAAGAAACAATTTTCTACTTATATAGACAGTTCCTGTCTGTTTCATGAACAAATCAGTATCAGTGCCGGCCAACGGGGTCAACAGATTCTTTTATCTGCAAGAGCACTGATTGATTTTATCCATGCCACTACTGCAGATATTACACGGACCGCTTCATCTCATTTATGACAAAGCGCGACATCATGCACTAATGATTATAAGTTGTTTTACTGATCAGTCGGTTAAAAATAACTCACAGACAAATCCATTTTAGAAATAAGCAATAAAAAACTGCTGCGAAATTTCACAACAGTTGTTTTTGGTGCCGAGGACCGGAATCGAACCGGTACGAATCTCACGATTCGAGGGATTTTAAGTCCCTTGCGTCTGCCAGTTCCGCCACCCCGGCAGGTTCATGGAACTTTCATCTAAAATATGGAGGCGGCATCCGGAATCGAACCGGAGATAAAGGTTTTGCAGACCTCTGCCTTACCGCTTGGCTATGCCGCCATATGGAGCGGAAAACGGGACTCGAACCCGCGACCCCAACCTTGGCAAGGTTGTGCTCTACCACTGAGCTACTTCCGCATCTGTTTTAGCAACGACATTATTATACCATTGCTTAGTCATTTGTCAAGCAACTTTCAAAACACGTTCTGTTTCAAAAGCGCCTGAAACTCTGACGTCATGTCCAATACTCTACCATACGAGATTTCCCATGTCAATAACACACTTAAAGAAATGGGGCAATCATATTTCCCCTTCAGACACCCATTCCAAAAACCTTCAGATGACGGCTGAAAATGGAATCTTCCCGATCCGTAAAATACCCTAAATATTCAGCCACCGTAACTTCCCCTTCTATTTTCTCCACACTGGCAGTCCCATAAGCAGTCTTATCCACCAGGAATCGTCCATCCATGGCGATAAATCCTGCAGAAAGCCCCTCCAGTATAGCTGCAGCGAATGGGTCAATATCCTCGGATGAAATCACATTCTCAGTTGTCGACACGGCTCTCGTCAGAATTTTTTCCGTCGTCCGGGCAGCTTCTGAAGTCCCCGCCGCCAAGGAAAATGGACAGGTAAATAATGTTTCCACACCTAAATAATCCAATCCGGCGAGAAAACAATACAGGGAAATCAAATTTTCCTCTTTTACCCGGCATCTGCGTAGATCAATAATTGTCGCGGGTATTTCATCCAATGCATCTGACGCGCCGGCAGAAAGAGCTGAAAACACTTTCCACCCCAAGCTTTCCCATCCCGACTCGCCACCTTCGCAGATTTTCCTCCATATGACAAACAGATCTTTCTGCTTTAGCAAAAGAGGTTTATCTTCTTTTTCCGGAATACAAAAATAATGAGCTGATACTTTTGCGTCAAGATTTGAACTTTCAATAAAAGCGGAAGAAACTCCGGCTGCCTCCAATTTTGTTCGAAGATAGGCCGGCGGCACCCCCATATCAATCAATCCGCCAACCAGCATATCCGGCGTCAGTTTTCCATTACAACGGATAAATAAAGCTTTCATCACTGCACATCCTCCCTTTGCCGTCCCTTGCCGGGACCATCCTCCGCTACATCGACACCGCCCTGTCCAAAAGTTTTCATTTCATTAACCATATCCAAAGCAGCATCAAAAAGTGAAAGTCCCATCGCTGAACCAAACCCTTCTGCTACGGTAAAATCATAGTAAAAAAAAGGTTTCATTCCCAGTTTCTTCATTTGTATTTGATGAACAGGCTCATTATAAGCCGCTGATGGAAATACATAATCCCTTACTTCAGGATATACTTCTATTGCAGCAAGAACGGCAGCACCGGTTACCGCATTGTCAAATACGATGGCAATCTTCTCTCTTGCCGCCTGTACCACAAGGCCAAAAAGTCCTGCAATTTCAGCGGAGCCTACGTGAGACAATACGTTGATAGGATCATTTTCCATATTCCCCACATCATCCATATGGAGAGAAAATCCGTCTTTTAGGGAATTTTCCTGTAACTCTTTTTTCATGATAGCAGCTGTTACGCCTAAGGCGGACAACAAGGAACGCTCACCTATATTCCCCAGCCCCACCGCTTGGATACCCTGAACCGCCAATGTCCTTGCTACAGACATCCCGATCGATATAGCAGCGGATACCGCATCTTGGTCTAAAGCGGGATTTCCACGATGAGTTCCGTAAACCACCTTATTTGTCAAAACACCTTCTATGTCATTGGTATTCTGTTCCAGCCCCACATCAATAAGATATACCGGAGCACCAAGCGTACGGGCCACCGCACTTACAGTGCCCAATCCTCTGGATACCATCTGTACTTCTGTCAAACTTGTTTTACCGCCAGTCTTATTTTCTCCGTCTACCGCCGTATCACCTGCCATAACGACAATCGCTTTATTCAGCTTCCCAGGTTTTATTTTTCCTGTAATCCCCGCCAATCTGACTGCTATATCCTCCAGCTTTCCCAAGGAATGGATCGGCTTAATTAAATTATCCACATAAAGCCGGCAAGCCTCCATGGTTTCCTTATCCGGTGCTTGTATTCCGCTCATTCTGCCACTCCCGTTCTTTTATCCGCGCCGTCTTTATAAACAGCAAGCGCCATATCCAATATTTTCTTTTGTATACTTGCGCCAACGGCTTCCCCAAGACGGATATCCAAATCAATATATTCTGTAAGACCGATTGCCTTCAGTGATTTTCTGTGAGCCTGCTCCAAGGACAAATGAGAAGCCATCAGGTATTGAACGGATTCCTCAGACAGTGCCTTTGCAATAAATGCACTGGCAGTAGAATTAAATCCGTCAATAATCGTCAGGCAGCGATTGGCAGCCGCACCAAGCATAACGCCCGTCATACACCCGAATTCAAAACCTCCAACTTTAGACAGCACATCCAAACCGTCAGCAGGATCCGGCTGATTGACATCAAGTGCTTTTTGCACCATCTCAATTTTATGAAGAAGACGGGCATCGGAAATATTTGTACCACGCCCCGTAACCTCAACAGCATTCCACCGATTAAATGCTCCAAGTATGCAGGCAGACGCTGTCGTATTCGCAATCCCCATCTCTCCCACCGTAAAGACACGGTATCCTTCTTTTATTTTATTTTCTGCGATTTCAATACCGGCTTCTATGGCGTGAATCGCCTCTGCCCTGCTCATGGCCGCCCCTTCTGTTATGTCCTTGGTTCCGAAAGCAATTTTTCTGTGAAGCAAACCGGGCACATCACTCATGTCCGCATTGATTCCCATATCCACTACGACCATATGAGCACCGCAATAATGAGCCAGAGCATTGGCTGATGCGCCTTTTACATCCACATAAGATTTTACCATGCCTACTGTCGTAGACTGGGGGTAAGCAGATACTTTCTGACGATACACGCCATGATCCGCACAAGCCACCACCATACAGCATTTAGGAATCTCGGGTAATACCTCCCCTGTAACTCCTGCATACTGAACAACCATCTCTTCCAGCTTGCCCAAATCCCCTACACCCACATAAAGATCGTCCCAGTGCTTCTGCGCCTTATACACGGCCTCTCTGTCCAAGGGATGAATACGCCCAATTGTTTCATCTAACAATCCCATATTTACTTTCGCCTTTTATCATTAAATTCTATAAAGATTATAATTTAGATTCTGCTTAAATTATACCATAGAAAAACAGCAGCCTGCAGATATCTTCCGCATGACATAGCAGGTATCCATGAGAACACTTACATCGGAATTTCCACAAAAAAAGAAATGCTGCAGAAAATTCTCTGCCACATTCCTTTACACTACTTTCTACTTTTTGATAATATGCAGACGCCCATCCATCAGTGAATCAGGAAAAGGAAACTCCATTTTCTTACCTGAGAAATCCACAATGAAATATCCGTCTTCCACACTTATGATAATCCCTTCGCCATACACCTTGTTACTGACTTTCGTACCGCTGCCAACCTCTATATAATTCGTCATGATCCGCTCTTTCCGTGTGGAAGCTGCCTGTACAGGAAGAGATTTAACCTCCTTTAGCGCCATCTTTACGGGCGGCACCTTATAAATACGAGCTACGCCGCCGGAATGCTTAATCGGTTTCTTTTTCTTCATCCCCGTTTCAGGGAAAGCACTTTTCAGCAGTTTCACAGGCAGTCCTGACGGATACAGAACAAACTCCCCCGTCCGTTCATAAGTTACATAGGTTCCCCGTTCTGTAACCTTTCCTACCACACCGGGACCTAAAATATCATCGACCACGTGCAAGCCAATCTTGACAGGTGAACGGCCCTCTCCCGGTTTCCGCTCCGTTTCCCTGGCATCGGTACGATCAAACTTGAATACGGGATTTCGATCATCTTTCGCATATTCCCTTTTGACAAAAGACTTCGGTTCTCCTCTTCGTTCTGTATGTTTATGACGGGGAATGATTTTTTCAATCACTCCGAACTGCACCGTCATGCTCTCTTTATTGATTTCCTTAACCACTCCGGTTCCCAATTCCCTGTCATGGAATTCAGCTCCCACTTCCAGCTTTTTTCTTTTTAAACCGTCCCGCTTCCCTTTAATTCTTCTATTACGGCTCCCGTCACGGCCATCATAACTTTTGCGAGAAAAGGCCCCCCTTTTGCTGCGGAAATCCTTATGAGTCTCTTTTATATCTTTACTCTTTTCCATATTTGCCCCCAAATATAAAATTCTATCCTGCCTATTATACACGATAGCGGGAATTTACACACGAAAATAAGAACTCTATTCTGCCATCCATCATAAAAATATACCCGCTCCGCCATCTTCCTATGATAAAATAGAAAAAATGCTTTCTTCTGTAACGGAAAGGAGTTCTCATGAAAAAACTTTTCATCATTATTATACTGCTCGTTACCGCAGCTGTCGGATTCTATTTTGGTTACTGGACAAACACCCCCGCCTATGCCGCTGGAGAAATACAGCAGGCAGTACAAAAAAAAGATCTGCAACTTTTTAAAGAACGGGTAGATATGGAAAAAGTTTATTCTTCTGCCATTGACGATATCCTGTCAGAGCTGAAAGCAGACGGGCAACCAGAACATAAAATGGCCGCCACGGTCATCAGAGGACTAAAAAAAGATCTCATTCGTGAACTCATCCGGCGTACGGAATTGAAATTCCAGGCAAAAGAAGTCCCGGATTCATCCCTTATGGATAAACCGCTCAAAAGCATCACTGCTTACATCGGTTCTGCCGCACTCTCCATGACAGATGTTTTAGATGTGGAAGAAAAAGATGGGCTTGCTTTTGCCAATATAAAACTTCATGATAAAAAATTGGACCAAGACTTCCTATGGCGCGTACAACTTGAAAAAGATCCGAACAATAAATGGACAGCTGTAAAAATCGTTAATTTGAAAGAATACATGGAAAAGCGAAAAGAATTATTGAAAAATCAGGTTGAATTCTGACAAAGATTCTTATTCACAATCCATTCTGAACGCTTGCGCATTTCCAAAAGAATTTGTGTAAAGGGCTGGCACAAAACGTAAAAAAATGTTTTGTGCCAGCTTTTTTTATGCTATCCATTTAAAACTTCGCAATATTTTTCGAAAAAATGCACAAACATCCTTACTCCGCGATACTGCATTTTAAACCTTATGCAGTTTTAAGGAATCACCGTAAAATTTTACGATGGCAATTCATTTATTTAAATTCACTTATTTACACGATTTTCACCTGCCTTATATCAATTATCTTTTGAATCCAAGTATTCTTTCAATACCGCCGCCTGATTATGAGTCTCATCCTTAGCGCCGAAAAGAAGAGTTACTTTCTTATCTTTCCCTAAATGATGAATCATATCCTCTAAACGTTTGATCGCCGGATTATCTTCAAGTTCTTTTCTGTATTTATTCCTAAAATCATCAAATTTATCCGGATCATGTCCGAACCATTTTCTAAGCGCTGCAGAGGGTGCCACATCTTTTTCCCATATATCAATGGCAGCCTTTTCTTTTGACAAACCTCTGGGCCACAAGCGGTCCACAAGAATCCTTTCCCCGTCGTCAGGGCTGGCAGCTTCATACACTCTTTTTATACAGATCCGCATACTGCACCTCCTTTTTTATTTTACAATATGTGCAAAATAATGTGCAAAATAAAAATAAGAGCCCCGCAAAGAAGCTCTTATCTTTCACTCTATTAAACTATACAGATTACATCATTCCGGCACCGGGCATCGGAGGCATCGGAGGCATTGCCGGTTTATCTTCCGGTTCATCTCCAACGATGGCTTCTGTTGTCAGTACAAGTGCCGCAATAGATGCTGCATTCTGCAAAGCGGAACGGGTAACTTTTGCAGGATCTACAATACCTGCAGCAATCATATCCTCATATTTATCTTCCGCTGCATTGTAACCGATGCCGACCTTTGCAGCTTTTACCTTTTCAGCCACAATCGCACCTTCCATGCCTGCATTGCTTGCAATCTGGCGGATTGGCGCCTCAACAGCATGACGGACAATATTGATTCCTGTCTTTACATCACCTTCTGCTTTGATTCCATCCAGTTCTTTCTGGATATCAACAAATGTCGTACCGCCGCCTGCTACGATGCCTTCTTCTACAGCCGCACGGGTTGCATTCAGAGCATCTTCAATGCGGAGCCTCTTGTCCTTCATTTCCACTTCAGTTGCTGCACCAACTTCAATGACAGCCACCCCGCCGGACATCTTGGCCAAACGTTCCTGAAGCTTATCTTTATCAAACTGGGAAGTTGCCACTTTGAGCTGCTCACGGATCTGTTCCACACGGGATGCGATAGCTGCTTTATCTCCCGCACCACCGACAATTGTTGTATTATCTTTTGTAATGCGAACCTGGTGTGCTGTGCCAAGATCTTCAATAGAAGCGCTATCCAGCTTACGGCCCATATCTTCGGAAATCACCTGCCCGCCGGTAAGCACAGCAATATCTTCCAGCATGGCTTTGCGGCGGTCACCAAAGCCAGGAGCCTTGACCGCAGCGCACTTGAATGTCCCGCGAAGCCTGTTGACTACGAGTGTCGCCAGCGCTTCACCTTCTACGTCTTCCGCAATAATGAGAAGTTCTTTACCTGCCTGTACCACTTTCTCCAACAGCTGGATAATATCCTGAATTACAGGGATCTTTTTATCGGTAATGAGAATGTATGGATCATTCATGACACATTCCATTTTATCAGCATCGGAAACCATGTACGGGCTGAGATACCCACGGTCAAACTGCATACCTTCCACAACTTTAAGGCTTGTACCCATAGTTTTGGAATCTTCTACAGTAATAACACCATCATTACCTACTTTTTCCATGGCATCAGCAATCAGATTACCAATGGTAGAATCAGCAGAAGAAACAGAGGCTACCTGTGCAATCTTAGCCTTCGTATCAACGGATACAGCTTTCTTTTTAATTTCTCCCACGAGAACGTCTACTGCCTTTTCGATTCCTTTTTTCAGAACCATCGGGTTTGCACCGGCAGCTACGTTCCTCATCCCTTCATGAATCATGGACTGAGCCAGCAGTGTAGCAGTTGTCGTACCGTCACCGGCCACGTCATTTGTCTTTGTTGCCACTTCCTTCACAAGCTGGGCACCCATATTTTCAAAGGGATCTTTCAGCTCAATCTCACGGGCGATGGATACACCGTCATTAACGATATTCGGTGCGCCATATTTCTTGTCGAGGACTACATTACGCCCCTTGGGCCCAAGAGTAATCTTTACTGCATCTGCCAGTTGATCAACACCTTTTAAAAGCGCTTTGCGAGCTTCTTCATTATAAAGAACTTTCTTTGCCATTTATATCACTCCTATACATTTATACAAACAATATTAAAGTTTTCCAAGAATATCTCTTTCAGAAAGAAGAAGGAACTTCTTTCCGCCTTCTTCAATATCAACACCGGAATACTTTGCAAAAAGAACTCTGTCACCTACCGCCACTTCAAACGGTAAACGTTCTCCGTTGTCAAGGACCTTCCCGCTACCAATGGCAATAACTGTCCCTTTCTGGGATTTCTTCTGCGCTGTATCAGGAAGCAAAATACCGCCTGCGGTCTTGGATTCTTCTACATCGACTTCGACAAGAACACGATCTGCTAATGGTTTTAACATTTCAATTCCTCCTTTACTTATTAGCACTCACCATCTTTGAGTGCTAACTTACGTTATTATAATACATACTTTTGGATTGAAAATCAAGAGCATAATAATTATTTTTTTATTTCATTGAAAAAGAAGAGGCTCTCAATAGACTCTCCTTCTCCAACTCCTTATTTATCTTTCCTGTTCCAGTCCCTCACCAAGCATTCTTACATCAAGAGGAATATAGACGCCAAACTTTTCTTTCACCCGTCTTTGAACTTCATGGAGTACAGCCAAAACGTCTTCACAGGAAGCATTTCCATTATTCACCACAAAATCCGCATGCTTGGCAGATACCTCTGCATCACCGATTGCAAATCCGATCAATCCGCAGGCTTTAATCATGGGACCCACATGGTATCCCGGCGGCCGGAGATACATTGTCCCTGCACTTCTTTTTTCCAAGGGTTGCTTCGCTCGGCGGGATTGCTGATGGTCATCCATTTCTGCCTTGATTTTTTCAGAATCTCCCATCGCCAAATGAAGTTTGACGCCATAAATAACATCGCCGTTGTGCATAAATACACTATCACTTTCGCCATAGTGCAGGTCGTCCCAACCATATACTTTGTCTATTTCCCCATCAATAGATACGGCATAAACCTCTTCTACTACATTTCTCATTTTGCTGCCATAACCATTGGCATTCATAAAAGCGGCCCCGCAAAGTGTACCGGGAATCCCCACCGCCCACTCAAATCCGGTAAGGCTGTTCTTTTGTGCAAATCGTGCTACGGTTCCCGTTCCTACTCCGCCATAAGCAGTAATCCAAGTTTCAAAGCAGGTCATCTCCGGTTTTATACGGGAAGTACAAATCGTTACCCCGCGAATTCCTTTATCACTAATCAGGCAATTGGAACCGCCGCCAATCAATGTCACCGGCAAACCTTCCGCAGCTGCTTTTCTTAAAACAGCAATCAGTGATTCTTTATCAGCCGGACTCACGAACACATCTGCATTTCCGCCGATGCCATAAGTATTATGGTTTGCCATCGGTTCATTTACTTTAATCAGTCTTTCGTCTAAAATCCCCTCAAAAAAGCTGTTCCAATTTGTCATTTTTGCAAATCCAATACATCCATACCCTGCGCCATCGCATCAGAAATGATCTTCTGAATATCCGCAGCCACCTGGTTCCATCGAATAAATGCCTGTAAGTATTCCTGGGCATCACTATTATTGCTTATAAGTAAGGCCAGTTCCTGAAGATGGCGATACTCCTGCTCATCCGTTTCCTGCCCCGCCAGCTTCGCATAGTCAGATTTCATCTGTGCCATGATATACTCTTTAACCATTTTCCCCGCATCTGCATTACTCTTAATTTTTTCCGCAGCCTGCGTAAGTCTTTTCATCTCATCACATTCACGAATTGCCTTTGCCAATGCATGCGCTTCATCATAAGTATTCATTGCTCCCAGTTCCTCCTTTAAATAAACGACCGCTCTGTTTCAGCAAATGGGGAAATCCGACCTGGCGCATCGCTTCCATTGCCACAATCGCCACCGCATTTGATAAATTCAGGGAACGCGCTTCTTCTATCATGGGTATGCGGATACAGTCTTCTTTATGGCTCCGCAGCAATTCCTCGGGAAGTCCTTTCGTTTCTTTCCCAAAGACAAGTACATCGTCCCCATCATAGGAAATATCTGTATAGGAACGTATCGCTTTTGTCGTATTTAAATAAAAATGGTGACCCGCAAGCATCCGTACCACGGAATCATAATTCGGATGCACATGGACGTCAAGCAGATCCCAGTAATCAAGCCCTGCTCTTTTTAGATGTTTATCATCAATCTGAAATCCAAGCGGTTCAACCAAGTGAAGCGTCAAATGTTCTGCTGCACAAAGTCTTGCTATATTTCCTGTATTTCCCGGAATTTCAGGCTCCACCAAAACTATATGCATAATTAAATTACTCCCAATTAGAAATAACTGCCATACCGCTCCCTGTATTTATCTTTCATCTCGCCTGACTCATACGCCTTAAATGTATGAGGTTTCTGTCCCTTGTAAGAAATACGGTAAATAATATCTATATCCAATCCATTAACAGGAATTCTGTACACATTTTCATGGAAACCGTCAGAAGGTTGAAGAATAGGCAATCCCGTAGCTTTAACCCCCTCATTGAAAGTAAAACTCGGCTTGTAATCAGGATCTTCCACCTGGCGGGGATCCAGCTCCTTTTCTGTGAGCGGCTCTTTCATCATGACTTCCACATTCAAATAATCAACAGCAATAACCGATTCTATTTTATTTGCTTCTGCAGTTACGGAAACTGCTAAAACTGCCGCCATAAAGGTTGGTATGAATATTGATTTCATAACTCCTCCTATCATACATCCAGTTTATTGTATCACATTGACTATGCCCTGCAAATAATTATCTTTTTATATGGCAAAGTTTGCGAATGCAGTCACAACTCTTTTTCTGTACCACATTTATATGTAATAGTCTAAAACACGAAAAAAGAAGACCCGCAGGTCCTCTTTTCTTGTTTTACTTTCTTTCCTTAATCCTCGCCGCTTTACCGGACAGTCCGCGCAAATAGAACAGCTTGGCGCGGCGGACAATACCGTGGCGCTTCACTTCAATCTTTGCCAAACGCGGAGAATGAATCAGGAATGTTCTTTCTACACCTACGCCATAAGAAATACGACGTACAGTAAATGTTTCCCTTACGCCATGATTTCTTCTCGCAATAACAATGCCTTCGAACACCTGGATTCTTTCAGTCTTGCCTTCGACAACCTTTACATGCACACGAACCGTATCACCCGGACGAAATGCAGGGATGTCATTGCGGAGTTGTTCATTTTCCAAGGTTTCAATAATATTCACGATCTTTTCCTCCTTCTCACAAGACATTCATGCCGATCGCATTTGGCAGAGGACTGTCCAGATTAACGGTGTTATTATACTACAGAAAGAATGGATTTGCAATCATCATTTGATTCCAGACAGTTCGTCTCTGCTGAAGTTTCATTTAATTAAAGCCCTGCCATGGGAATAGCCAATTTTTTTAATTTTTTTAAAGCTTTCCCTTCAATCTGACGAATACGTTCGCGGGTAACTCCAAAATATTTTCCCACTTCTTCCAATGTACGCTGGGTTCCATCATCAATTCCGTACCGCAGTGCAATAACGCCTTTTTCACGTTCCGTCAATGTTTCCAAAAGCTGATGGATCTGCTCACGGCGCATAGTTGCTGCCGCCTCATCTTCCGGAGATGCTGTCTTCTGATCCTCAATAAAGTCTCCCAAATGGGAATCTTCCTTTTCACCAATAGGCGTTTCTAAAGAAATAGGATCCTGTGCCGCTTTTTTAGCTTCACGAATTTTTTCCACACTGGTTTCCATTTCTTTGGCCAGCTCTTCGTTTGTCGCTTCCCTACCATGTTCCTGCAAGAAATGTCGCCCTACACGGTTCATTTTATTAATGGTTTCCACCATATGAACCGGTACACGGATAGTTCTAGCCTGATCCGCAATAGAACGGGTAATAGCCTGTCGAATCCACCATGTAGCATAAGTACTGAATTTATATCCTTTCGTGTAATCGAACTTATCCACGGCTTTCAAAAGTCCCATATTCCCTTCCTGAATCAAATCAAGAAAAGGCATTCCCCTGCCGGGATATTTTTTCGCAATAGACACGACAAGTCGAAGATTAGCATTGGCCATTTCCTTTTTCGCTTCTGCCGCCATCCGTTTTTGTTCATCAGTAGCTTCAGGCATTTTTCCAATTTCAATCGTCTGTGCCAGTTTCATTTCCTGTTCAGAAGTTAAAAGAGGTGTCGTACCGCATTCTCTTAGATATAATCGAACCGGATCGGTTATCCCAGCCGGATCAGCAGAAATATCACCATCCCCCTTTTCCCATTCCTTTTCATCAACATCTGCTTCTGCATCGCCATCTTCTAAAAGTTCATCTTCAAATTCTTCTTCCGACTCTCCATCTCTAAACTCATCTTTACCGTCTTCTTCATAAATAATTTCTACGCCACCTTCATGAAGCGCCTTAAAAACAGAATCTAACTGTTTGGACGTCAGAGATTTTTCTTTTGTAAAAAGAAGTATGTCATCATATTTAATATTGCCATCTGCATTCACTTTATCCTGCAATTCTTTAAGCCACTGTGCAAGTTGAGCCGCTTTAGCCGCCAATAAGGACACCTCCTGAATAAACTTGTAATGTGTTTTCCCTATAGAACTCTCTATTTTTAAATTAAATTAATTTACTCCATTTAGAAGCCTGTTTATGCTGGGGATACTTTATTAACAGAACAACATGATACTCCTATCTATAGAAAATTGCAAGGAAGAATCTCCATATTGATTTTTCTTGCAATAAAATAACACAAAAAAAGATCCGTATATACAGACCTTTTTCTGTTCACAAAATGTGAAACTGCTGGTGACCCAGGGGGGATTCGAACCCACGACCTACCGCTTAGAAGGCGGTTGCTCTATCCAACTGAGCTACTGAGCCATGCTGGTCGGGGCAGCCGGACTCGAACTGGCGACCCCCTGCTCCCAAAGCAGGTGCGCTACCAACTGCGCCATACCCCGCAATACTACAAGAGTATATTACATATAATCTTGTATGTCAATAAAAATGTATTTCATCACACCTTTTTATGCCCCACATCTTCTGCACGGACAATCCCCAAGTAAATACAAGCGATGATCCATGCCACATAATCATCTACAGGAACAGGAATACGGCGGAATCCGTCCGGGATCAAACGCCGCCAGCCGGTCACAGGATGTTCTCTTTTATACCATGTTTCCCCCATTTCCGTGGTATACTTTTCATCCACCAATTCTATTTTTACATTCTTCTCATGCTCCTTCAAGAGCATCACCGTCCGCTGCTGCATCTCTTTATGATGAGTGCCGTTTCCCATCACAATGACACCGATGTCGTATGCGTCAAGAATCTCCTGAACTTCTTTCTCAAAATCTTCTGTTTGGATAACCTTTTTCCTTGCGAGACTCCCATTTTTATAGACAACAGCCACACCGGTTTTTACTGAACCGGGATCAAGAGCAAGTATCATGAAACATCTCTTTCTACTTCAATATCAATTAAAAGTGGACCCTCCGAATAGATATCTTTTTTCGCTTTTATAACGAGAACACATTTACTGTTATATCCTTTTACTTTTTCAATCACCGAAAGCAGTTCCTGCCCTTCCAGCTGTCCCACCTTTCCTGTAATCGGATCCGGCAGTATCCCTTTATCCTTTGCTAAATGGTTCAATTCATTCAGCATACTCAGAACCTGAGCATCCGGCCGTTTAAGACCTTTATAATCGAGCATCTTCGCCGTCATGATGGTTTCATTCGCATGAAAAACCAGATTATTATCATGAACATCAAATTCCACAATTGCCGGCTCCCCCAAAATCAGGTTTCCCGCAGCAACAACACGAACAAGCTTCTTATTGCTTGCACCTGCCACTTGATCAACGGCTTTGTCAAATGCAATCTTCGGCATACGTACAAGGTAGACATCTTTGTCACTGACATTCATTCGTTCTTTCAGCAAATTATTGATATCATTCAAAATACTCCCAAGTACCTGCTCAGATTGTTCTTTGGACATATTCTCATCAACAACCGCATCAGTAAGCACCTGTCCTGCACGAAAAACGACAGTGCCTTCACGGATAGCCGCAATATTCCCAAGAAGCGCTTCCTTCTCGCTGTTCAGTTTTGTAATATTACCGGAAAGTTCTTCTTTTGTTTTTTCCAACTGTTCTATTTCTTCTGCAGACTGCCGGATACCTGCCTGCGCTTCCTGGTAAGCATTTTGTACAGAAAATAGTTCACTCTGCACGTAAGCACGCTGGCTTTCCACCCGTTCCAATTCTTTTACTGTCTTTTCCGATTTTTTTGTTACCCCTTCATACTCTTTATTCCTTGCCTCAAGCTGCTTTTTACCTTCATCAAGTTCTTTATTTTTTACGATGATCTCCTGATTAAGGTTTGCCATCTGTGCCTGTAATTTGCTCAAGCCAAAAAGCGCTACGCGTACATTTTCATTTACTACGGCAAGCACAGCAACTGTCAGGAATGAAATAAGGACACCTGAAATAATCGTAACGATAATGGAAGTATATTTTGGCCGCAGTCCAAAGAGCGTCATTCTCTTTTTCCCCACCTTGGATCCAATTTTATCGCCAAGAAATGCAATGAGTCCGCCCATCAGCATAAGGACGAAAAACATAGCAATGCCAATAAACATACTGACCTCCTTCAGTTAAAATACCACAGCGAAGAAATTAAAAAGAGAGAACACACAATATAATTACTGATTAACCCGCTTAATCAAGTACACTGCACAAATAAGAGCGATCAGGTTTGGGAGCCATACTGCTGCCACCGCAGAAATTACATGCCCTTTTCCAAGCGCTTCAAGAAATGTCATTACGGCATAATATACAAAAATAATAACTACTGAAAGTCCAAATCCGATTGATGATGATGATCGTTCGCGCTGCACGCCGAGAGGCGCTCCTACAAGACCAAAGACAAAACTCGCAAAAGGAAGTGAAAAACGGCGATGAATTTCCATAACAATGGCAGTCGCATCTTCATGAGCAGCCTCATAAGCTTTTCTTGCTGTAAAGAGCTCCCGAATGGTCATCTCATCATAATCTTTATGCTCTTTTTGTATCGTTTCCGGCGACTGCCCATAAGGAATAAATTGATTCTTAAAACGCATCGTGCGGCTAATTCCATCTTCACCAAGATCATAAATAGTACCGTTTTCCATAAACCATTTACCATCTTTCCAAACGGCATTTGGCGCATTTTCCACGCGGATAACAGCTTCATTCTGGAATTCCTGAATCGTTATATTTTCCAATTTTTTATTTTCAGGATTATATCTCCTCGCATAAAGCAAATGGGCAATTTTTCCATTTTGTACATCACGAAGAATAACATGATCCGTAACCCCCGGATTCAAATTACGTTTAATTTCAATATTGATAACCTGTTCATATTTCCGATTCGTCCATGGCACCACATACTCATTAAAAGCCACCGCACATAAACTGATTAAAAAAGTAAGGATAAAAATAGGCATGACCAATCGGCTAAAGCTCTGTCCGGATGTCCGCATAACAATCAATTCGCTGGAACCGGATAGCCGGGATGTCGCCATTAACGCCCCCAATAAGACCGCCATAGGAAACGTATAAACAATAATCCGGGGCAGTGCCAATATAAATATTTTCAGTGCCGCGGTAGAAGATGCACCATATTTTGTAACATAGTCCGCAATTTTCAGCAGTGTATCCGCCCCGAGAAATATAGCAGTAAATGCGGCAACACCAAACAAAAAAGGTCCCAGGAATTCCTTAAGGATATATTTATCAAGTATACGCATCAGAATCCCACTCCTTTAATCAAATAAATCATAGGCTGAAATTTTCTCCCAGGTAGAATTTTCTCGCCACAGGATCTGCAGCAATATCACCGGATTTTCCATTAAGCAGAATTTTCCCCTCTGAAAGGATATACGCATTATCCACAATCCGAAGAGTTTCACGAACATTATGATCTGTAATTAAAATACCGATACCTCTTGTTTTAAGATGCATGACAACGCTTTGTATATCTTCGACAGCAAGAGGGTCTACACCGGCAAAAGGTTCATCCAGCAATATAAAGGACGGCCCCATGGTCAAAGATCTGGCAATTTCTGCCCGCCTCCGTTCACCGCCTGAAAGGGCATCTCCCCTTGTATCCTTTACATGAGTAATGTGAAACTCCTCCAGAAGCCCTTCCGCCTTTTCTTTTCTCTCTGCAGGGCTTAATTCTGTTCTTGTTTCCAGTAAAGACATCATATTTTCCCATACTGTCATTTTGCGAAATATGGAAGCTTCTTGGGGTAAATAGCTGATACCGAACTGATGCCGTTCATGAATAGGCATATGATCCAAAGATTTCCCATCAGCAGTCACATCCCCTTCATCAGGCCGGATAATGCCGACAATCATATAAAAAGTTGTGGTTTTTCCCGCACCGTTAGGCCCGAGCAGACCTACAACTGTTCCCTGTTCAACCTCTACATTTACATCATTAACTACGGTACGTTCTCCATAGCGTTTGATTAAATGATGTGTTTCTATTTTCATTTGTGATCCTTATCAAAAAAAGAACTTTGTGCCGGTTCGTCGGCATAGGATGGTCTTCCTGCGATAGGAGTTTCTTCTGTCACGCGTTCTGTGCTGCCCGTTTCAGCGGCTTGGTTTCCGGCATCCATACTTGATGCACCTGCAGTGTTTGTAATTGTGATTGTACTTCTTCCGGAAGTCTCTACAATTTTCTCTGCATCCCGCATAATCAGCTCAGGTCCGTCGAAAGAATTCCCATTTTGCACAACATGGGCATTTCCTGTCAATATCAGTTTACCATCGATCCCTTCCTGTCCACTTCTTGTATAAACAGCTTTGTCCCCATATCCATTCATCTGATGCATAGTACTGGAAAGGTATACTCCACCGGTTGCTTCTATCTTTACCTGTTTCATATTTCCTTCGATCAAAGGCGCCTCGATAATACCATCAACAGATTCCAGGTAACCATTCCCCTGAATTTTGCCGAATCCGGTTTCCGGATTATACATGATGTCGTCTCCTTTCATCGTGCGCTTTTCCGCTTCATCATGAATATAGACTCCACCTACACCGCGAGTTGTTTTATCTTCATATAAATACATTTTTTCCGCGGTCATAACAGTCTGGTCTTTTTGGTACTCAACACCTCCATCAAGCCATGCGCTGCGGTTTTCAAAATAATACTGGCCTTTTTTACCGATAACTACAGCGCCCTCATTAGCATGAATAACCACATTCCCTGTCGCAGTGACTGTTTTAGCTTTTCCATCATAAGTCAATACATCGGCGGTGATATCATCTGCCCATGCCGTACCGCCTGCTGCAATTAAAAATACTGCCAGGAACCCATATATTTTCCTCACTTATTTGCCTCCTTATCAGCAAGCTTAGCATGTCCTTTTGCTACAATTTTTTCAAGTACACGATCGGCCGTAAATGAATCTGCTGTTAATATTCGCCCATCCTTTTCCGCGGTAAACGAGCAATCTGTGGATAAAACCTGCTTCTTCCCATCATAAGTCAGGTTTTTGGCATAAAGAATAAGGCCGTCTTTCGTCTTTCCCTCAATATCTCCCTCAAGATTTACTGTTTGCTCCGCTCTTTTTATGATTCCCTTCTTTGCTTTGATAGACAATTCATTCCCATCTTCTGCAAAAAAGCCTTCTATATCCGTAAGATAAGCCGTATTTCTGTCACTCTCCATCTTAACATGACGCGCCTTCAGATTCCATATCACTTTACCGTCTTTTTCTTCATTCAGGTTAATATCATTGAACTCCACTGCCTGTGTCGTATCATCACCAGTAAAAACAGAATTACCGTCTCCTTTAAAAAGTATGTACACTCCTAAGGTGATCAAGACCATGAGTACTACACCAATAATAGATTTTTTATGTTTTTTCATGTACTGCCTCCCTCCGCTCTTTCCGCAAAAGGTACTCCGTGGATAATTTCCTTTTTTCTTCATCTGTCATCCGGCAATACATCTCAATACTCCATGGTTCCGTCCAAAAAAGATGCTGGAACCACATCCAGTCGGCAGGATGCGCTTTAATAAACTCTTCCATAATGGTAGCCATTTTTTGTGCGTTCACCAGCAAATCATGTTTCTTATCTCCGGTTTCCTCATAATAAAAATACTTTCCTACACAAATGGTATTTCCTATGCGGTCTTCATTCCTAACCACAAAAATAGGAAGTACCGGAGCTCTAAACTTCTTAGCAAAAACTACGGGCCCCTGAGGAAAGGAGAAAATTCGATTCATGAAACGAACCGGTATCCCCACTCTATCTCCATCTTTATCAGATAAAAATCCGAGAATATGGTTCTTTTTCATGGAACGGGCCGCTGCAATCATTTCATAGCCGCCTGTTCCGGTCAAATAAATATGTTCGCCTGACTCTGCCCGATATTCATTAATAATCCTCATCAGAGCATCATCTCTCTGTTTTTTGCCAATAGCGGACGTATCATATCCATGCAGAGCAAGACCGGCTCCAAGCCATTCCCAGTTTCCTACGTGGGCAGTAAGCCCCACAATCCCTTTCCCCTCTGCATATGCAGCCTCCAGATACTCCGGATGATCAATAGAAACATATTCATCTATATGAAGTTTCTCTCGGCACAGCCGCGGCATATACAGCATTTCCATCGCCGACATTCCTACACGTTGATACACTTTATTCAACAGCCGCTCCGCATCTTCTCTTTCACATAACAGACCTGTCATAATCTGCTCAATTCCACGATTACGTTGTTTCGGTATCCGATTCATAATTGCCGGCCCCAGAAAAGAACCTATAGCTAAAATATTTTTATAGGGCATTCTGCAAAGTATGCTGCTGACCATCTTAAGCAAATGATATTTTACATTAGAAAGCATGTCTTCTCTTCCTCAAAAATCAGTTTCCTAAATTATATAACTATTGCCGGGCAGGTGCCTCTTGCATTTCCGAATAAAATGACGCAACCGCTTCATCCCACCGTCCCTGTTCCTTGAGTATTTCCTCAATAAACTCTCTCGCTGCCCCACTTCCCCCGGCACGGCGGGAAACAAATTCCGCCTTTTTTAAGTTTTCAGGAGCTCCATTTGATGGACTGCCTGCTATTCCAACTTTATCAAAAAGAGGCAGATCATTTAAATCATCTCCCATGAAAGCGACTTCTTCCCAACACAAACGATACTTTTCCAAGGCCGCTGCCACGGCCTGTACCTTATTTTTCACCCCCATAAGGAGCACATCTACTTTTAATTCCTCCGCCCGCACACGGACAATATCCGAAGTACGCCCGGTAATAAAACCGGTAATATATCCCATATGATGTGCCAGCCCCAAGGCCATTCCATCCTGGGCGTGGAAGATTTTATAAGCTTCGCCTTCCGTCCCTAAAATCAATGTACCGGAAGTCAAGGTTCCATCTACGTCGAAAAAGAATGCCTTTATACTTCGCGAACCTCTCATCAGACCACACCTTGTCTCAACAAATCTGTGACATGCACCATACCTATAGATTTTCCATCCTTATCCACTACAGGAAGCACCGTGATAGGATGAGGCGCATGTTTTTCCATTTTATGGAGTGCTTCTGCCGCCAACTTATCAGCAGTTATTACCAAAGGATTCTGTGTCATCACTTCTTTTATGGTGAGCATCAGAAAATCTTTTTCTTTTTCCAGCCCACGACGGACATCCCCATCTGTCATAAGCCCCTTCAGCTTAAACTTTCCATCCACAACAGATACCGCACCAAGCCCCATTTTAGTCATCACAAAAAGCGCATCCTTAACAGAAGCAGTTTCTTTAATTACGGGATTGTCACTGCCATGGTGCATAACCATTTCAACAGTCATAAGCAGACGTTTTCCCAAAGATCCGCCCGGATGAAATACCGCAAATTTATCGGCAGTAAAATTCTCTTTTTCCATAAGCGCCACTGCCAAAGCATCGCCAAGTGCCAATGCCGCTGTCGTTGAACTGGTCGGAGCCAATCCGAGGGAATCAGCCTCTTGTAAAACACCTGCATCCAATACAATATCTGCATTTTCCGCCAGCGTAGAATGGGTGTTCCCAACAACAGCAATCAATTTCGCACCGATTCTTTTCAGCGAAGGCAGAATGTTTAATATTTCACCGGTTTCACCGCTATTGGAATAAGCTACAACCACATCTTCAGCTGTCACCATTCCCAAATCTCCATGGATACCTTCCGCAGGATGAAGAAAAAATGACGGTGTTCCCGTACTTGCCATAGTTGCAGAAACTTTTTTTGCAATATGCCCAGACTTTCCCATTCCCGTCAGTATGACACGACCATTTGCATGAAGAATCAAATCGACAGCTGACTCAAAATTATTATCCAGTTTATCAATCAGGCCCAAAATGGCATCCGCCTCATCACGAAGCACCCTTATCGCTGTTTCTATCGAAGACATGCTTCCTCCCTTGATAAATCCATGCCGCTGGCAGCGGCTCACCATTAGGCAACTATGTCTTATCTTACGCTAAAAAGAAACGGTTTTGTTCTGTATCAATTTATTATACTATATTCTCTTTATTATTAGTTAATATCTTCTTATTTATCGTGTTTCACAATTTCATTGATCTTAATTAAATCTTTCAGCAGCCCCTCCAAAGATGACAAATAAAGCATATTCGTAGAGTCAGACAGACCTTCCGGCGGATTATCGTGAACTTCCATAAAGAATCCATCCACTCCGCTTGCTGCCGCCGCACGTGCAAGATAAGGAATCATATCCCGCTGCCCGCCGGTTACCGTACCCATAGCTCCCGGCAGCTGCACACTGTGGGTAGCATCATAGATAACCGGATAACCAAACTTCCTCATCATCGGGAAAGAACGCATGTCTACTACAAGATTATGATAACCGAAAGATACCCCTCGTTCGGTGACGGCCAAATTGGGATTATGAGCTTCTTCCATTTTATTCAGCACGTTTTTCATATCTTCAGGCGCCATGAATTGTCCTTTTTTTACATTTACCGGTTTTCCTGTCATCGCCGCCCCGTAAACCAAATCGGTCTGGCGGCAGAGAAATGCGGGGATTTGAAGCATATCCAACACTTCCGCGGCCTTTTCCAATTGAGTCACATCATGCACATCGGAAAGCACTGGCACATCCAGTTCCTTTTTTATAGACTTTAGAATTCGAAGACCTTCCTCCAGCCCCGGACCACGAAAAGAATGATAAGAAGAACGATTTGCCTTATCAAAAGATGCTTTAAAAATATATTGTACACCTAATTTTTCACAAATTCTTTTCACTTCACGGCCAATCATCAATGTGCGGTCGTAGCCTTCAATCACACAGGGGCCGGCAATTAAAAATAATCTGCTTCCATCAATAGTAAGATTTCCCACCTGAATTGTTTTCATAATTGGCTCCTTTCGAAATATGCGTTTACTTTCTTTAGATCTTCTTCCGTGTCAATCCCTATATCTTCCGTCTCTACCGTAATTACACCTATTTTATGCCCGCTTTCCAACGCCCTCAGTTGTTCCAAAGACTCTGTCATTTCAAGCGGCGTCTGCTTCATGTGGGCATATTTCAGAAGAAACTCTCTCCGATAGGCATAAATTCCTACATGTTTTAATGCGGGAACCACAAAATCATGGCGGGGATAGGGAATCAGCGCTCTTGAAAAATATAATGCTTCGCCCTTTTGGTTGACAACAACTTTTACCGCCGATGGATCTTCGTAGTCGTCATTTTTTAACGGCGTTGCCACTGTCACCATATCAAGTTCCGCCCGTTCAACAAGTGTCTTCGCAAGAAGATCGATAACATTGGGATCAATCAAAGGCTCATCTCCCTGTACATTGACAATGATATCATAATCCGGCAGACTTTCCGCCACTTCCGCTAAACGGTCAGTCCCGGTCGGATGATCAGCAGAAGTCATCACTACATCTCCACCAAAAGACCGGACTTCTTTTTCAACATCTTTATGATCCGTAGCTACGATGACCACATCAGGCAGCATCGCCAAAATCGCTCTTTCATAAACACGTCGCACTAACGTTTTCCCCGCAATCATCCTCAGCGGTTTTCCCGGCAGACGTGTCGATGCATAGCGGGAAGGGATTATACAGGCAATTTTCATAAAAAGGCCTCCCATTGTTCCTGAAGCTGTGCTTCTCCATTTTCAGCAAATTTCATTTCTATCTCCAAAACATAAAGAGGAATTTTACTGTCTTCCGCTTTACTTAAATTCAGCATCTTTACCGCATCTTTTTCTGTCACCGTGATCAGATCAGCACCACTATATGCAGCTGCCATTTCAGCAGATTCCATATCTGCTGATGTATATACATGGTGATCCGGAAAAAACATATTTCCCACAGGGCTCAGCCCCGCCTCTAATGTTGTTTCTTTAAACGCTTCAGGATTTCCTATTCCTGAAAGAATAAACGTCCTTCTCCCTTTCTGGCAGGATAAACAGTCTTCTTTGATTCCTTTTTTCCATTTATTGAAAGGAACAAGCAATGACGGCGAATGGAAAGATTCAAGGATAAGCGCCTGCGGTGCCAATCGAAAAAGGTTCTTCTTTATATCCGTTTTCACAGACACATCTGCCTGCTCACTTTTAGTGAGGATAAATGTATGGGCACGTCGTAATGCCTCCATAGGCTCACGGAGAAGTCCGCGGGGCAGGGAATATCCGTAACCGAAAGGATTCGTGCAGTCTATGAGAACGATGTCTAAATCCCGCTTCATATCCCAGTACTGAAAACCATCATCTAAAAGCAATATATCCGCCCCCAATTTAATCGCTTTTTCCGCAGAAATGATCCTGTTACGTCCCACAAGAACAGGAACATCAGGAATTTTTAACGCCATCATATAAGGCTCATCTCCCGCCAGTTTCTGGGAAATCCGCAAAGATCGTCCGTCAGATACAACTCCTCCGACTTTTTCCAATCCGCTTTTATAACCGCGGGAGAGAATGGCCGGATGATGCCCCTTTTTGTGAAGCATTTCAGCCAGCTTTAAAATGCACGGTGTTTTCCCCGTTCCACCGGCCGTAATATTTCCAACACTGATAACAGGTATCGGCATACGGCGGGCATTTCGCCCAGCCTTCTCATATTTTTTCACGACACCTTTTTCATAAATCCCTGCAAGAAGCTCCAACCCGCCAAGAACAATCTTTCCTATCTTTCCCGGCGACGGATTTTTTTGGAGTCCAAGTATGTAAGACTCAATACTCATCAGTATTCTCCATCAAATCAATCTTATACTTTTCAGCAAGTTTTGCAAAAGTATCTACATTCCTTTTCGTCGCCCCCTGATTCTCCGCCACCACAGACAACGCCGCTTCCCCCATAGCCTTCATTTTTTCGGGATGAGCCAATAAATCCCGCAGCGTTTTTTCTAATTCAGACTCATTTTGTGCCATGCAGCAGACACCACGCTTAGACAGCAGATCAAATATTTCCCGGAAATTGAACATATAAGGACCTACAAGCACCGGTTTCCCATGTGCCGCAGGTTCCAATATGTTATGTCCCCCCACCTTTACAAAACTTCCGCCAACAAAAACTACGTCCGCAAGACTGTATAAACGTCCTAATTCACCAATGGTATCAAGAATAATAACCTGATGGCCTCTCCCATCATCTTCCTCCGTCCCCATCTTAGAGCGGCGGAGAACACTGTATCCAAAATGCTTCACCAAAAAGCGGACAGACGGTGCCCTTGTAATCTCACGTACTGCCAGAAGCAACCGGGCGTCAGGATACTCTTTCAGAATCTTGCCAAATATACGAAGAATAATTTCTTCTTCTCCGTTATGCGTACTCCCTGCTACAATCACAGGCCCTTTTCCATCAAAGTGAAATTCATGACGAAGCTGTTGTTTCTCTTCTTCCGAAACTTCCACATAGGTTTCATCATACTTTGTATTTCCTGTAATTGTCACCCGATCAGAAAGTGCTCCCATAGAAATGATATGTTCTGCATCAATGCCCGACTGCATACAAAATTTTTTAATTTGGAGAAGCATGCGCGAGGTAAAACGCCGGATCAGGGAATACCTTTTCATAGAACGGTCACTGATACGGCCGTTCATCATCATAACAGGAATATTCTTTCTCCATGCCAGCCGAAGAAAATTTGGCCACAATTCCGTTTCAATCAGAATAATTGCTTTAGGATTCACTATATTCACAATTCGTTCTGTGATAACAGGCAAATCAAAAGGAAAAAATATATGGCCGTCCGCCTCGGGCATGATCCTTTGCGCCATTCGGTGACCTGTAGCAGTAACGACGGATACAACGACCATTTCTTTGGGATAGCGTTTTTTCAATTCTCTCACAATAGGACTGGCTGCGACAACTTCACCCACCGACGCCGCATGTATCCAGATTGCATTATGATAAGCAATCTGTTCCAAAGTCGGCGTCGGCATAATCCCGGCACTCTGCTTCAGTCTGTCATAAAAACCGTCTTCAAAAATAAGACGGTAAAGCAGTACCGGCACCTGAAAGAACCAATAAGCAACCAGACAGACATTATAAAACCAGTACAAGTTATTTTTCTCCTTCCGGCTGTTTTATCGACATGGTATACAGTTCATGATATAAACCGCCCATAGCCATAAGTTCTTCATGTGTTCCCTGTTCTTCAATCCGTCCTTTATTCAGCACTAATATCTGATCAGCATTTTTAACCGTCGATAAACGATGGGCAATAACAAACGATGTCCGTCCCACCATCAGTTTATCCAAAGCATCCTGTACAATTTTCTCGCTTTCTGTATCCAAAGCGGAAGTAGCCTCATCCAGGATCAAAATGGCCGGATCTTTCAGTATTGCCCGTGCGATAGCAATACGCTGCCGCTGCCCGCCGGACAATACAAGTCCCCGGTCTCCAACTTTCGTATCTATGCCATGAGGAAGTTCTCTGATAAAATTTTCCGCATTTGCTGCTTTTATAGCTGCCCAAACCTCTTCATCCGTCGCATCCAGTCTTCCATAAAGAACATTTTCCTTAATTGTCGTATTAAAGAGAAGTGTATCTTGAGGTACAAGACCTATATTTTCCCTTAAAGAGCCGACAGTCACATCGCGGATATCCATACCATCAATGCAGATTGCCCCTGCGCTGACATCATAAAAGCGGGGAAGCAGGTTTGCCACCGTGGTCTTCCCCGATCCCGATGGACCGACAAGAGCAATGGTCTGTCCCGGCTCCGCGATAAAGTTTAAATCTACGAGAACTGGATTTTCTTTTTCATAGGAAAAAGAAACGTGCTTTGCCTCTACTCTGCCTTTCTTAATAATGAGCTGCTTTGCGTCCGGCTTATCCTGTACTTCCGGCTGCTCATCAAGGATGTCAAAAACACGGTCGGCTGCAGCCAGTGATTTTTGGATATTCCCAACACTTTCCGCCACGCGCCGTGTCGGATTCGCCAAATTGATGGCATAAATAAGGAACGCAATCAGTTCCCCGGTCGTCATCACCCCGTCAATAACGGAAACACCGCCATACCAGATAATAGCGCACACCGCAATGGCCGCTAAAAATTCAACAAAAGGCGTCATCTGACTCTGTTGGCGGATGGAACGAACCGTTGCGCTGAAGCTGGAACGATTAATTTTTTCAAACCGTTTTTCCTCATAACTGCCGCGGTTAAAACTCCTTACAATACGAACGCCTTGTATCGTCTCCTGCAGCATGGAGGTTACATCAGCAAGGCATTCCTGTACCACCCTCCCGCTGGTATGCAGTTTTCTGCCGAAAAACTTAATCACATAAGAAACCAGAGGCACGATGATGAGACAAAGCACGGTCAGCTTCCATTGCAGATAAATCATAGACGCAAAGGAGCCGATAAAAATCGCGCTTTCCTGTACAAGAGAAATAAAATCCACCACGATGGCCGTTTGCAGCGCAGCAATATCATTAGTCAGATTACTCATGATATCCCCCGTACGGCGGCGATCATAGTAGGAAATGGACAAAACCTGCAAGTGATGGTAGAGAACATTACGGATATCCATAATAACCGCCTGTCCGATATACCCCATCAGATATCGATGCCCGAAAGTCGTGAGCGCCCTGATAAAGAAAGTCACTAAAATAGCTACAATGACCAAGTACAGCATTCGCAAGTCCTTTTGCTCCAGCACTTGGTCAATCACGTCCTTAATAATCCATGGAACCACCAAATTTGACAATGCTACAAAAAGCATGAAAACAACTGACAATATTAATAACTTCTTGTATGGCCACAAGTAAGACAGAAGACGTTTATAACTATTTATCTTATTTTTTTTACTACTCATTATTTCCCCTCTGCTGTCCTTAATATAAGTTCCGCCGTACGACGAACTGCTCCACCTTCACCCAGCACGGCGCGTACAGATTTTAATTCTCTTATATTCTCCTGCCGCTTTACCTCATCAGTCAGCCACGGCAGCACGACTTCCGCTATATTTCCGGCAGTAACTTTATCCTGTAAAAGTTCAGGCGTCACTTCTTTATGAAGCAGTATATTCGGCAGCCCCGCATACTCCACCCGTACAAGATGCTTGGCCAGGAACCAGGTAATCGCAGATAATCGATACACAAGCACAGTAGGAAGCCCCATCAGCGCTGTTTCAAGAGTAGCGGTTCCAGACGAAGCGATACACGCCGTACAAATCCGCATCAGATCATATATCCGGCCGGCCGTCACAATGATATCCAATCTCGGTGAAGCATTTTTTAAAAAATCTTGAATAAACTCCGATGAAATCGTACCAGCACGGGGCAAAAAGAATTGGCACTCACATTTTTCAGTAAGTATATCCGCTGCTTTAAGCATGGCGGGAAGAAGTTTTTCCACTTCATTTTTTCTGCTTCCCGGCATAAGCAGAATTCTTTTTTTTACTCTGTCTCCCCCAAAAAACATCATTGCCTCTTCATAAGACATAGACGCTTTCACAGTATCTGCCAAAGGATGCCCCACAAAAGTCACCCGGGCTCCAGCTTCTCGATAAGCCTCCGCTTCAAAGGGAAATATAGATGCCACATGCTCCACATCACGAACAATATTCTTTGCCCGTCCCTTGTGCCAGGCCCAAATTGTCGGTGCAATATAGTACACTACCGGAATGCCCAGCTCTTTTGCCACGTGGGCAATCTTCATATTGAACCCCGGATAATCCACACACACAACTACATCCGGTTTTTCTTCCATCATAGCATGTCTAAGGAATGTCCGTAACTTAAAAAACAGTGATAAATGACGAATGACTTCTACCACTCCGATAATTCCCAGATTACCGATATCATAAATAATACGCACTCCCGCATTACGCATATTATCTCCGCCCATGCCGAAAATATCAGCATCAGGATATTCTCTTTTAATTTCCGCGGCAACAGCGGCGGCGTGCATATCCCCGGAAGCTTCTCCGGCAGACATCATAATTTTCATAAATGCTCCTGCTCCACGGATAGAATAGCAATTCCTGCACAATCCGCCTCTTTCAGCACGGACGTTTTTTCCACAAATAAGGTGCGGTACGCCTCAATGGCAAGTACTTTACAGCCGGTTTCCATCATAGAATGTAAAGTTTCCAATCCGACAGCGGGTACATCAAAACGCAGATCCTGATCCGGTTTTGCCGTCTTCACCACCACGGCTCCCCCGCGGGCCAGCATACCACCGCGTCTAATACAGGCATCTGTCCCTTCAATCGCTTCCACTGCCATAACCGCCTGATCTTTGATGACCACCGTCTGCCCCAGATCCATACCGCCAATGGCCTTAGCCGCCTTAAAACCGAATGCTACATCAAGCATTTCATTTTCTGTCGGCCGGCGTTTAGTAAATATTTGCGGACCCGGCATTAAAGGCTTTAAATATTTCGTTTGATCCAGCACTGAAATCCCGTCTTTCCCCAATTCTTCCACAAGTTCCAAAGTAATCGTGTCATCCTTGAAATTCTTTTTCCTCAATCGATTCAAAACTTTCAGCGCACGCAAATCAGGAATCACATGATCCTTATACAGCCATTCTTTTGTTACTTTCCCAAGCATTGTGACTTCCTGCACGCCTTCCGACAAAAGCGTTTTAATGACCTTATTCAATTTAAAGACGCTGATTTCATAATAAGCATCAGCTTTTTCTTTTAGTTCCTTTTCGACTCCTGGAATCACAGCAATGCATACAACCTTATATCCCTGTATATGTGCGGCCTCTATAAATTCCACCGGAAGTATGCCGATTCCGGCAAGCAGTCCTACGGTCTCCATCGTTCCCCCTATCATTCTACCCTTTGAGTATTTTACCATATATTTCGTATTTTACGGAAATTATCGATTCTATATGAAAATACTTTTTTATGCTAAAAACGTATGCTAAACAGCCTTATACAAATCATTTTTATATGCTTCTTGAAAGAAATATAAACGCAAGGTATACTTAAATTATTATAATTTAAAGGGGGAATTACTTTGCTAAACAAAATCAAAAAAGTTTTGTCCAGTGTCGCATTGATCAAACAAATTGCTGTCGGCTTGGTCATCGGTATCCTGATTGCCGTCTTTACACCGACAGTAATCCCTGTCGTTAAAATTTTTGGCGATCTCTTCGTCAAAGCACTGAAAGGCGTTGCTCCCGTCCTCGTATTTTTCCTTGTCATGAACGCGATGGCACAAAAAAAAGAAGGGACGAACGCAAATATGAAACCGATCATCATCCTGTATGTCATCGGAACCTTCTGTGCCTCTCTCGTCGGCGTGGCATTGTCATTTCTTTTCCCGACCGTACTTCATCTCCAAGTGGCGGCCGATGCCAAACTGGCTCCGCCTTCCGGCATCATCGAAGTATTGCACAATGTAATTCTTTCCGTTGTAGATAATCCGGTCAATGCGCTTCTTACTGCAAATTACATCGGTATCTTGGCCTGGGCGATCATTGCCGGTCTTGCACTCAAAAGTTACGCAAACGGCACAACAAAATCTGTGCTTGATGATATAGCCCGTGCTATCACTCAGGTTGTTACCTGGGTCATCCACTTCGCTCCGCTTGGCATCATGGGACTTGTTGCTGACTCTGTCGGTACTGCCGGTGTAGATGCCCTGTTGGGATATGCAAAACTTTTGGCTGTCCTGATCGGCGCCTACATTCTTGTTGCTCTTGTTATGAATCCGATTATCGTATTTCTCAATGTTCACCATAACCCTTATCCTCTTGTCTGGACAACAATCCGTGAAAGCGGTGTATATGCATTCTTTACAAGAAGTTCCGCAGCAAATATCCCTGTCAATCTGACCTTGTGCAAGCGGCTGGGCCTTAACCCCGATACTTTTACAATTTCTATTCCGCTCGGCGCAACTATCAACATGGCGGGCGCTTCCATTACCATTTCTGTACTGGCTTTAGCTGCTGCCAACACATTGGGAATTGTTGTCGATCTTCCGACAGCGCTTCTTCTGTGCCTGATTTCCACAGTTGGCGCTTGCGGCGCTTCCGGTGTAGCCGGCGGTTCCCTCCTTCTGATTCCTGTGGCCTGTGCCTCTTTCGGTATCAGCAATGACATTGCCATGCAAGTTGTTGGTGTAGGCTTCATCATTAGTGTTCTTGAAGATGCCTGTGAAACGGCACTGAACAGTTCCAGTGATGTCCTCTTTACTGCTGTTGCTGAATTTTCTGAACGCCGCAAGAATGGAACTTTTGATCCTAAAGATATGATTCCCCACAACTGAATCTGATGCAAAAAAGACTGTGAAAATGCGAAATACTTTTCACAGTCTTTTTTTTTGTGTGCCTTATGGCGGATATTCCGCATTCAATCTGATCTATACCTCTATCAAAAAAGCTCCGGCGGTTTTCATTTTTACATCTCCATAGCAGAGAATAAATTTATCAATATACCCCGCCAATTCCTTAAAAACTGATGCCTTAATAGAGCCTCCCCACTCCGATCCCCAATCATAATCAGAAAAAGATTGCATAAGCTTCATCCCTGCCGGTGACAAATGTAATTCACGTTCTGTTTCATGACTTCCTGCATCGATACCGGCTGCCCGAAGGAGCTGCACGGATACAATCAGCGCTGCCACCTTTTTATTTTTACATGCGGCAACAGTCATCGCACGTCCCAAAAGCCGGTATACCCTTTCATTTCTTTCCTCTTTTGGAAAGAATATACTGACCAACTCAATCACATAGTACCAGCACTGCATTTCTTCATAGGATAAATTCATCATATCCAAAAGCATCCGGCTCTCATACTGGGACATGAAAAAATTCTCGCCATCTTTCCACGCAGTGAACCGAAGAAACGCAAAAGAAACCATACCGCCGCTTCCACATCGTTCAAGCACCGTCTTGCCTACATAGATCCGTACTAATCCGGCAGATAAAGTAAATACATCCGCAATTTTCCCGCCATCCTTCCCCGCATGAGCATGAAGAAGGATCCCCTCATCATTTTTAAGCAATTTATTCATGACTGTCTGGTTCCGTTTCTTCTTTACGATCCATTTCCGCCTTCACACGCATAATACGGAATCCGTACATTTTAAGTACGGTAAACTTCCACCCGCCAAAAGAAATATGATCACCGACTTGGGGTATCCGTTCTAATTTCGAAAAAATCAGCCCGCCAATCGTATTATTTCTTTCTTCATCATCAAACTCCATTTGGAGCCTTTCAGAAACATCTTCCAGGATGACGGTACCGTCAAACTCATAAACATGGTCATTCACACGCAAAATTTCAGCAGGCGCGTTGCTCTCATTCTGCGGAATTTCTCCAGCCAGCTCTTCCATCAGATCCTCCAGCGTCACAAGACCTGACGTCCCTCCATACTCATCCACGACGACCGCCAGGTATGTTCTCTTATTCTTCATCATTTGAAGGAGGGCCGGCGCGGGCATAACTTCAGGTACAGTCAGTATTTCCCTCATGATTCTTTTTATATTGTACTCACCCCTCAAAAGGCTTTCTAAAAAATCTTTTACATGAATAAATCCAAGAATATGATCCTTGTCCTCCATACACACGGGATAACAGGTATGATGCGTTTTTGAAATATTCCGGCGCATTACGTCCATATCATCATTAAAATCCAAAACGACCATATCATTCCGGGGAATCATGACATCCCTCACATCTAAATCAAAAAAGTCAAAAGAATTTTTGATCAACGTATTTTCAAGAGTATTCAAACGCCCGCCGCGATGACTTTCTTCCACGATGCAACGGATTTCATCTTCGGTATAAGTGAAATTAACTTCGTCTCTGCACGGGATTCCTTTCATATCCAATATCTTTTTTACCGCGAACAAGCCGATGAAAATGAAAGGCTTCCATAGCCTGACGGACAAATTGATGAACCATGTATAAGAGGATAACATGGACAGCGGCCTGACCAATGATATGGATCCCGGCACAAGAATGGTAAAAATCCAATAGAGCATCAGTGCAATAACAATGTAGGCAGAAACACCGGCATATACCAGCACCGCGGGAAAAAGATTTGTTTCTTCCCAAAACAAAACTGTGTGACGGACACTCTGGTATAAAGAAAGGGCAAAAATGCTGCTGCAGAAAAGATAACCGATCTGTGTCCCCGCAAGTACCACAGAAGTCTTTTGATAATAAGGAGCTACTTTTTCCACTTTCTCCGCATCCAGTTCATCATTGTCTTCGATGTATTTCTTTCTCATTCGCGCAAAAGAAAAATTAACAGCAGTACATACATAATTGACGGCTGCCGCAAAAAGCGCAACGAAAATCCATACAATCACCCATTCTACGTGGATATTGATAAGTCATTCCTCCTTTTTTAAAACATTACTTATGCTCTTTATACCCTAATTCCCGAAGAATATAATCTTTATTCTTCCAATCTCTACTGACTTTCACCCATAAATCAAGAAATACAGGAGCGCCGATCAGATTTTGTATTTCCTCTCGTGCTTCCTGCCCGGCCTCTTTAAGTAAGGTGCCTTTCCTCCCGATAATGATACGCTTCTGAGAATCCCGTTCCACATAAATCGTACAACGGATATATACCTTTCCATTTTCCCGCTCACTAAATTCTTCAGTGAATACGCCAATCGCATGAGGAACCTCTTCTCTTGTACGCAGCAGTAACTTCTCTCTTACGATTTCCTGCACAATATTTCGTTCCGGCTGATCTGTTACCATATCATCAGGAAAGTACTTAGGTCCTTCAGGCAGATACCTTTCCAAAACTGTCATAAATTCTTTCAAATTCTCTCCGCTTCGGGCGGAAAGTGGAATGATTTCCGAAAATGGGTATATTTTGCTGTATTGTCCTATTTTCTTCAGCAGCATATCTTTTTTTATCAAATCAATCTTACTCAGAACCAGCACGACGGGTACTTTTTTATCCTTGAGCAGACTCAAAATATACCGATCGCCCGCCCCGAGGGGATCATTACAGGCACAAATAAAGACAATGACATCCACTTCATCCAAAGCGTCCACCGTACTCTGACGAATCACCTGCCCTAATTTACTCTGCGGCTTATGCATTCCCGGTGTGTCAAGAAAGACAACTTGAGAATTTTTACCATTCCATACACCGGTAATCTTATTCCGCGTCGTCTGCGCATGAGCAGACACGATGGAAACTTTCTCCCCCAAAACCGCATTCATCAAGGTAGACTTCCCTACATTCGGCCGTCCTACAAGGGCAACAAATCCAGAATGGAATTTTTTTTCAGCCATTTCGTTCTCCTGTCTTTAAACAGCCTTCTTCAAAAGCATGGGGAAGCAATTTGCTTCCATCAAAAATTTTATAGTGGTCTTCATCTTTTGCCACAATGACCACGGGGATATGAAATTCCGCTATGACCTGGCGGCAGATTCCGCAGGGCATCGTAAAACCCTTATCGCTCCCCGCCACAGCGATTCCCTGAAAACTTGTACACCCTGCTGTTACCGCACTGCCGATGGCGTTCCTTTCCGCACACATACCCGCGGGATAAGAAACATTCTCTACATTACAGCCGGTAAATATATTTCCATCTTCACCAAGAACCGCCGCCCCTACGGGGTATCCCGAATAGGGAACATACGCATTCTTTCTTGCTGCAAGCGCTGCAGAAACCAAAGCTGCCGCTTCATTCCCCATCATTTTCAAGTTTTCCTTCCGTTACAATACGTTCCATACCGCAGGCACCAAGTATTTCTTCTTCCTTTTCCCGCATTTTCCTCTTCTCCTCCGGATCATAATGATCATAACCAAGAATATGGAGAAATCCATGTACAGATAAATACGCCATTTCCCGTTCTTTACTGTGCCCGAACTCTTCTGCCTGCTCAACCGCGCGGTGCAAATTAATAATGATGTCGCCCAACACTTTTTCTTCCTCCATACCGTCCTCTTCTTCGCCCTCGTTTAAAGCAAAGGAAAGGACATCCGTCGGCGCGTCAACTCCGCGGTATGTTTTATTCAGTTCATGAATGGTATCAGCGTCACAGATAAGGAGACTTAATTCCGCGTCTTCCGCCACGTTCTGCAATTCCGCCCCTTTCGAAAGAACTCTCAGAATGAGCGTTTCCAACTCTTCACTGTAAAATTGCTCATCACTGTAATTAATCGTGATTTCCATTATCTTCCACCCCCTGTCTTTTCTTTTTTGTATCTTCTTCATAAGCGTGGATAATGGCCGCCACCAAATCATGGCGAACCACATCATCTTCCGTAAATGTCACGGATTCAATATCGGAAACATTTGCCAAAACACGCTGCGCATCAATAAGTCCGCTTTTCACATGAGGCGGAAGATCAATTTGGGTAACATCGCCATTAATAACCATTTTTGAGCGATCCCCCAGGCGGGTCAGAAACATTTTAAGTTGTTCCACTGTCGTATTTTGCGCTTCATCCAAAATGACAAAAGATTTTTCAAGCGTCCTGCCCCTCATATACGCAAGCGGAGCCACTTCAATCTGGCCTTTCTGCTGCAGCCGGATGAACTCTTCCGACCCGAACATATCCAAAAGACCGTCAAACAAAGGGCGCAGATAAGGATTTACCTTTTCCTGCATATCCCCCGGGAGAAACCCCAGTTTTTCACCTGCTTCCACTGCCGGCCGCACTAAAATAATCCGCCGGACATCATGATTTTTCAGAAAGAAAGCTCCCAATGCGACCGCCAAGTATGTTTTTCCTGTTCCCGCGGGACCAACGCCAAAGGTGATGGAATTCCGGCGGATTGCATCTACATATATTTTCTGCCCTAACGTTCTCGGACGGACAGCTTCTCCATTCCGTGTAAGATTAATAATATCCTCTTTCATCTCATGAAGCAGTTCCATCTTCCCCTCATCAAAAAGCTTCATGATAAGGAGCATCTGTCTTTCAGAAACACGGATGCCTCTTTTGGCGTCAGATAAAATCTCTTCAATCACTGACAGGCTTTTGTATACTTTCTCTTCCGATCCTTTTACACGGATCAGATTCCCGCGGCATAAGATATCCGTGCCATAATGTTCTCCCGCCAGTGCAAGCAGACGGCCGCCCTGCGCAAACACACGAGCGGCGTCCTGCATTCCCTGTACCAGTATTTCTTTTTCTACTTTCGTTTTTATAGTGCTTCACCCCATCTTATATAAACCAAAGAAAGATTCTTATTCATGCAGAAATCTTCGAACGGCTGCCCCGTGAAGATAATTACAGGCCGATCCCTGTTGAATATGTCTGTTTCTCATCAGCTTCTCTATATATTCTTTTACTTCCCACCACGGACGTCCGCCATTTACGGAAAGCGTATTTGCCGAAGCACGCCCCACAATTCGCTGCACCACGATATCAGGGCGGAGCATGGATAAAATCAGAACAACTCTTTCCGCATATTCTTCAGGGGGTAAAAGTTTTATATCCCCTTTTTCATACATCTTCGCCAATTTCGTTCCTTTAATAATGTAGAGAGAATGTATTTTTATTTCCGTGACGGGAAGAACCGAAACCAGTTTTGCTGCTTCTTCCAGATCGATACGGTCGTCCCACGGCAAATCAGCAATAATGTGCGTGCATAAATCAAAATGATACCTGCCAATTTGAAGAGCCGCATCAATAAACTCTGCCACCGTATGGCATCGTCCTATTTTAAGAAGTGTGTGAGGATTTACGCTTTGCAGCCCAAGCTCTACCGTGATATTTGTCCCGTATTTCCCCTGGGCCTCTCTGAGTGCCTCCAGGTACGACTCATGGATACAATCGGGTCTTGTGGAAACCGCAAGTCCTACGATATCAGGATGCCCACAGGCTTCCCCCACACAGTATCTGAATCGGGAAAGCGGCATATAGGTATTTGTGAAATTCAAAAAATAAGCAATGAATTTTTTTGCCTTATATTTCGGTCCCACATGGGAAATACTCCGATCAATCTGGCGGGTGATTTCCATTCCCATCGCCTTTGTTTCATAGTCCGCCCGAATAGAACCGCAAAAAATGCACCCGTCACTATCTAATGTACCGTCTCGATTCGGACAAGTCACGGGAAGGGCAATCGGAATCTTATAAACTTTCTCATTATATTTTTCTTTCAGATAATCCGAATACGTTCTGTACAATGCCATAGCATCTGCTCCTGTATATTTTTATTATATAATAATTTGGTTGTATTTCAAAACAATTCAAAACGTTTCAGGCGCTGATAATTACTATGCTTTTAGTATTTGTGATTCCGTGTTTTGTTTCAAAACGTCCCAGTATATTTCGCCGATTTTTGACGAATTTTTGACGTATCAAGATCGTAAAAAAGAGCGATATCATTACCGCTCTTTTTTCATTACTTCTCTTTTTATTTCATTCACCCGTTTTTGTCGCTCTGAAAAGTATCGCTCCTCTGCGTTTTTTCTTGCTTTTGCTGCATCCTCTAATTTTTTAAAGGTTCCGATATGGATCTGCTTCCCGTCAACAGTAATATATGCCCTATATTTATCGTTCCATACCGATACTCCCGTTATACCAGTTCTCGAGTTTTTATTTTTCCGCCGGCCAAAACCGGCATACGCTACAGATAGACCGTGTTTTTGTACTTCGCGCGATATTTTTTGTCCCAGTTCGCGCCCCTTTTTTTGTTCTTTGATTTGATGATCGCTGCGCCGACAGCCACACGAAAGAGATCTTCCGCTTTTTAATATGTTATGTTTTATGACTCTTTCCGCGCCGCAGATGCATCGACAGCGGAATCTATCGCCGTCATTGCTTAGTATCGTCCAGTAACCGACGTTATCACCGGGCTTCAAATCGTATTCTTTTCGATTGCGGTGTTTCCGGCATCCGCATGATTTTGACTTACCCCGTCTTAGCGCGGATCTACTCACCCATTTTTCGCTACCGCAAACACAGCGACATAAAATATGGTATCGATGTTCCGGAGGTGCATCAGTGCCGATTACTGTCCAGCAATTAATCTTATCGCCGATTTTCATTTTTTATTCCGCAGTCCTATTAAATATCCTTTGACTTTTTTGTACTCTTCATCGGTCATCCTGATGGACCGTGTTCTGGCGCCCGGCGGCAGTGTTCTTTTAGCGCCGGACCCTTTACGGCGCCCGCCCCAGCCGGTATTTTCTTTTTCTGTAGTCATTAGAGTTTTTCCTCCCATGATTCCACTGGAGTTAACGTTTTGGTTTGCCGATTTATTATCCCCAATATGTCTATTTCCCCGTCCACACTAATTCCGTAGGATTCCATCGTTGCAGTATTCATCTGTGTTGTATACTGCAAAATTCTGTATACTTTTTTTCTGTGGTCTCTCATCTGTACTAAATACGCGAACGTTATACCTCCCGCGAAAATCGAATCCCACTCATCTTTTGTGTAATTTTTTCTTAATTCTTCGTAAGCAACAGCCCGCAACCTGCTTATTATTTTCTTAGTAACTTCCATTTTTCATTCTCCTTTTTTGTTTTCAATATATTCTTCAAGCAGATACTTATACTGTCTTATGCTGTCTTCAAGATCGGTATTTCCACACTGTTCTTTCATATCTTCAATGGCGTCTTGATCATCAATTTCTTCTTCCATTTCATCACAGCGTTCTTGCATCGCAATGAGGTTTTTCCACCAGTTATACTCCTCTTCTTTCATTTCATATGCGTCGACATTATCGTTATACGCCGGCATTATACCGAAGCCAATCAAGTCTTCGGTATAATCGAGTCCGTTTTTTCGATAGTTGAGATCCCTGATTTCGTTATTTCTGTCCGTAATTGCAATTTTCATTTTTTTACGCCTCCTTTTTGGTGTAGACGGTTTCGTACCAGTTCTTTACAATTTCTCGGATAGTATCATCTCTGATATCAATCCAATATGAAGCCTTTGTCTGGCTAAAAAACCAATCGTACCATTCTTTGGCGAAAGGTGCTTTGCTGTTTCTTTCTAAGGCCTCTTTTGCTTTCGGCATGAATCCGTTTCTGATTTTTGCCGCCCAAGCGATCTGCTTTTCGGATCCTTCGAGTTCCGGGAGTCCTGCTTCTTCTGCCTTTCTTATTTCTTTTGCGGCTTGTTCTTTTTTACATTCTTCGCAGAGTCCACATCTTTCAAGCCATTCAATTTTTCTTTCCCGGTCTGCGCATTTTCCAAATAACTGGATTGTTTCTGTGTGTCCGCAACTCATTTTTACTTCGTACTTCATTTTGTTTTCCTCCTCTGTGGGTTTAAATAATCTATAGGGGTTCTTCCCTTTCTTGATTATATATTACAATATCATCTTTGATTTGTCAATACATTTTCAAGATGTTTTGTTATAATTATTTTTTATATAGTGCAACAGAAAAAGAGCAAGGATTTCTCCCTGCTCCTTTTCTTTTTTCAGATTATTTAAACCCACAGAGGTTTCCCTCTGACGACTAAATCATAGCATAATAAAGTAATTTATGCAATAAAAAAAGAGGGCGGTTTCCCGCCCCGTTAATTACTTAATTTGTCTATCAGCCAGCCTGTTGCCACTGCTCCCGCGATGTATGACCATAGGTTTCGTTGTCGTTTTGCAAGCTTCACGTCATGCGTCAGCTCATCGATTTTCTTCGTCAACCTGTCTAAAGATGTCTGCAGCCTCGTCAAGTTCTCTTCTGCTGTCTGCAATGATATCTCGGCACTCTGCAATTGTTTCTGCGTTTCTATCAATTCTTTTCTGCACTCTGTCAGCTGATTCTGCAGCTCGGTCAACTCTTGAGATGCTTCTGTCGAGTTGCTCTCCAGCTGATTTAATTTGTTCTCCAGCAGATCTAACCGCATCTGCTGATTGCTTGCTATACTCTTGAGCCTCTCGTACTGCGTCCTTTGCATCGTTACCGTTTCGACTGCCTGCGGTGCCTGTGCATATGAGATAGACAAGCACGGCGCAGACAGCAAAGACAGCGCAAGCAACAGCGATAGTCTTTTTCTTCTTTTCCACATTACGCACTCCTTTGATTCATATAAAATATAGCTTTGCCGCGAAGGATGTCTCCGCCGGACATCCACTCTTCTCCTGCGTGTAAGATCGTCAAATCTGATCTTTCGCATCCGTTTTCCGGTCCGTACGGTTCGTGATAATACTCACCGTCCACGTTATCTGCAGCCTCGGCATGAGTCATGACATGCTGTATATCTACCGGTATCTCCATTACATCACAGACGACTGCGATGACCTGCGCCAGACATTCGATCTGCGCGTCGGTCGGCGGACAGTCTCCGAGCTCCACGTCTTCATGCGACCACGCCGTATAACCGCGGCAGCAGTCCAGTGTGATTGCGATAGATCCCGTGTTTCGGTGGTATGTTGCTTCCGGAGTCATATATAACGGTAATGTGTTAATTATTGTCCCGTCTCCGCGGATACATATGTGATAATCATCACTGTCCGTGTTGTAATCTCCGCCAGTCCAGTGACAATACGCTTTTACATCACGCCCCAGCCCGCGTGCCTTGTCTTGTATGATTTCTTTTGCGTCTAAAAGCGCTGCTTTGAATTCTTGCAGTGTCATGATTACCTCCATCTAAAAAACCGCCATTTAGCGGTTATTTCTTGAGTTTCGCGAATATGTTATTGTCAAGTAATGTTATCAGCTTGTCTATGTGATGATTGCCGGCGTCTCTCAAATTCTCGCAAATCGACAGTATCTCGTTGTAGCAGATGTACCCGAACATAAATTTAAGCACTGGCCATGACAACGGGATTTCTATTGCTGATAAAACCGTGTCGATCTGTGAAGCCGTGAGAATAAGAATTGTGAAAAGTATAAACTTTGTCAAAAAGCCCCACAGCATGATTTTAGATTTCAACCTCTTTGCGCTGAACGCAAGAATAATACCGTACAATTTCTCTCTCGTCGTCAAGTAGTCGGGATCCATCCCTTTATCTACAAGATACTGATAACCGATAGCCAGCCAGCGTGTAGAGATGTCGATGATAATCAACCAAAAATAAGCATTGAGCACGACGCCGTAGGAACTGTTGATGAACGATAAAATGTACATCAACACAACACTTACGACCGTCTTCGATTCCCATTTGTCTAAGAGATTTAGACTTGTCCGGCAGAAATATTCTGCAAAGTCTATAATATCCAAGACGAAAACACAGGTAACAAACCCGCCCCACAGATACGGTGGTTTGCCGTATTTTTTTATTTTTCTTTTGAGATTTTGAAAAAATGTCATGATTAACTTATCCTTTTCCAAAAATGCACTTTGTACGCCGGTGGTTGTACTGTGCTTGATTTTCCGTAAATATTGTTTGATTTTGACGCGTCAAGCACTGCTTTTAGAGCAGACTTATTTCCTTGAAAGATATCCCCCATTGAAGGAATCCTTTCTTGCTCATCAGATAGATAAGCCATTCCGCCTGCTCCTCCAAATCCTGTTCGATCACCATACCCTACTATGTATCCAGTTATATTTGGCAGCCCTGCTTCTATTGTTCCGCCCGCACCACTTGATGTACCCTGTAACACTCTATCCTGCGCAATTTCTTCCCATGTTGCCAATCCATCTGCTTCACCTGGCTTTAGCGCGTCATCTGTTGCTGTCGTTACTACTATGCCGACTGGATACAACACATCTATCATTGCTTTTAACCGACTGTCCACCACTCTGAATTTTGCGCTACCATCTGTGATTTCCTGCATATTCTTTCTCCTTTCAATCGTTTGTTAAATATACTAAACATGCAACAGATTCATGTCCTGGCGATGTAGTATATTCATCCGTATAACTGAGATATAGTTTACCGTCTGTATTTATTGTCAATCGTACAGCTTTACCGTTGCTGTTGTTTATAATGGCATAAAATTCAAGATTTATAAATGATTTTGGTAGCCCCGATGCAATTTCAATGAGACCTTCTTTTGCACTTTTCATTCGTACAAAAAGATGCACTATGTTTTTTATTTTTACACACGATAAATTTTCGATGTACTGTGAGTCTATAGTCGCATTAATTGTTTCCATCTTTCCGTAATTATTGAGTTTTTCATCGACATATTCTTTTGCGGTTACCGTCTTAACTGTCCACTTCACGCTTCCGTCATTAACTTCTACCCCCCCCCGATATAGTTGACAAATTAGGTTCGGTATTTCCCGTGGTTCCCGCCTGCGTGCACTCAAGATATGCCCAGGACGGAAGTTTCGATGAGTAAACGATATCGCCGACTTTATATGCTTTCTTGCGCTGCAGCCGATTGACAAATGACGCCGTGGATTCTAAGTCTGTCTGATCCGCCTTTTTGTCTACTTTTGTTGATACGGTTTCTAAATCGGTTTGATTCGCTTTCTTGCCAATTTGATTAGAGACCGTTGTTGCGAAGTTCGGGTCATTACCGAGTGCTGTCGCCAATTCATTAAGCGTGTCAAGCGTTTCCGGTGCGGCTCCGACAAGTCCAGACACTGTGTTTTGCACAAATTCTGTATTTGCAATTGTTTTAGAACTGTCGCCTGTCGGTGCTGTCGGCGCTGCACTCGTACCCGTTACCGCTAATGACTTTGCTTTGACCGTATCAGCATTGACTAAGTTAAGGTCACTCATACCCGTTACCGCTAATGACTTTGCTTTGAGATTATCGTTATCTACCGACGCACTTTTTTTATACAGATACTCCAGATCATTCGCAACATAGTCTAAAATACCTTCATTTCCCTTTGTGCAGAACGGTGTGTTTTTCCCGAATGCCCCGGGTTGTATAATGTTGTCGTTTTCGTCTCTTATTTCCGGATGTTGAAATGTCTGCGGTTTCATTCGGATACCTCGGCTTTTTTGATTTCAAGCGTGACAGTATCGCCGTAGTTTAATTCATCGGTTTCTTCTTGCGACGTTGTCTGTATTGTCAGCATTTCGCCTGTCTCGGGATTATGAAAGCTGAACGTCGTCAAAACTCCGTCATTCTGCGGATAGGACACTTTACCGTTTACTTTGCATGTTCTTTTCATGATTTCTCTCTCCTTTTTAGTAATTTGTAACATCGATCACCATATAATTAAATGCATCATAATGATATGAATCGCCAGATCCGGGGAATCCCGTTGCATAGTACATAGATAACGTTCGTACCTGTACTTTCCCGTTGACAATCGCTGGGAAACTTACTTCCGTTATACTGCCGCCAAACTCTCCCTTTGTTTCTGTATAAGCTATATCTGATCCGATCTGGCATATGGCATACTTATTTGTTGCCGACGGCAATGTATACCCTGTTGGTCCAAAATGTCTTACCCTCATATATTCTTTAGTGCTGTCAAATACGCAACATCCAACGCTGTTAAATACTTGTAAGCCGACTCCACTTTGTGCTGGTGTACTCGTGTCAAGGCCGAACACATAAGCATATACATCCGGGTATGCATTTCTAAAATCTTCAATATCTAATATTTCGTCATCGGTATCCTCATCTTCGCTGTACTCTACACCGCGAAACTCAACTCGTTTTGCCTCGTAGTCATAATCTTGAATTATCAACATATTGTTATTTGAAGTCATACCACCCACCGCAACGAGGATTTCATCTTTTGCGAGATCTAATACAGGCACATCTCTTCTCACAATTTCTACCGTTTTTAAATCTATCAATTTTATTTTTCGCTTAAGTACAAGATTCTTGTATGTCTGGTTAACAGTTAACTTATTATCGCCGTTATATACTGTAATTCCCGCACTTGTCATGTTAGTACACCCCGTATAAAAGAACCATAGACAATCGTTTATCAGCTGGATATGATCCGTAATCCCACGATATGCTTTTCCCATTTTTTGTTATTGTCGGCATATGATACTCGGTATGAATTGACGGAGTCAATGGCGGTGTTTTTATATTTAGCGGATAATACCACAAATCCCCATCACTTAATTCGTCGTTAGTAATACTTCCGTTCGTTCCATTGATTTGGACTACTCCGAGATATTTAACCAGCCTATCGGTAACATCTAATACGCATACCCCGTTCTCATCAAAAACTTGTAATCCCTGCGGCATATACCTTATTGTCACCTCTTTCTTGACTCCGTCTTTAACTATGTACCCTTTACTTTCTATCGGTACCTTTACCGTAATTTCCGTGTGATTTTCGCTATCTTCAGGTTTTTCTTCTTCATGCGGCTTTTCTATGTCGCCTCGTTTCTTCTTTTTCAAGCACGCATACACGACAACGCCAATGACTACAACTACAATTAACATGTACATCATTTTTACCACACTCCCATCCTCACTCTTAACATATTGTTGCTGTCATATACTTCAATCAGGTTATCTTTAATTTCTGTTCTTGCCCCGCTTGTTTTTGTCCTTAACAGCCCGATATTTGCTGTAATCGCCGATAACGATGTAACCGCCAATTTATCAGCCGTAACCGCTTTTGCCGCAAGCATTCTTGATACAATGACGTTATTATCAAAGACGGTCTGCCCTGTGACGTGCAGATACTTGCCGTCTATTGTCGTTGTAGTCGGCGACACGTTAATCTGATTGATGACATCTCCTTTCTGCACCCTTAAATTGATTGCATCGGTCATTTGAGCTATGGCGCTGTAATTAGCTTTTGCAAGCATTAAATTTCCGAGGTTAGAGACTATTGTCGTTACGTCTTGCTTTGCGATTGCGCCGTCGTTGAGCTTTTGCTTAACTAACGCGTCTACTTTCGCAAGACTTACCGCTTCATCGTCAATCATGTCCTTACTGATTGAGATTTTGACAGTAACACGGCTCTCTCCTGATTTTTCGCCTTCGCCGAACAGGTCATAGTACGCAATAGAGACATCATAGATACCCGCACCACATGTGTGACTATACACATTATTTTCGGTCTTGATTGTTTTCTGCCCATCCGTGCCATTGATGTAAATGTTCATCCCCGCGCAATCTTTCGGAATCGCTTCAGCTGTCAGTCCGAAACCGCCGATTGTACTCGTAAGTACGGGCGGATTCGGTTTCTTCGGTACCAGCTTGCTATACTGCAAAATAGCTGGCGCGGAGTATTTACCGATTGCGGATTTTGCGTACAGATACAACGTTCCGCTCCGTTCTGTCAATGGTAGTATTGCAGATAGGTTATTCGTTCTGACTAACAATCCCGATGTTTCAGCGCCTGCACTATCGTCCGTCCGGATTTCATAGAAAGCAACATCGGTATTCGTGACTTCTTTCCAGCTGGCAGTACAGACAGACCCGAAGTCTATTCCGAATCCGTCGGGCGTGTTTGGGATTTCTGTTTTGAGAGCGACAAGGATCTTTAGTTGCGGCGACGTATCCGGACTTGTACTTTCGCCCCATTCGTCTTTTGTGCATACCGCGATTAAGTAGGTGTCGCCGACAATGGCCTGCGGTATAACGACCTGATCTTTTCCGCTGCCACCAAATGTCCATTCGCCGTCAAAACCAAGTTCGGAGCCTTTCGTACCTTCTTTTATGACGAGATCTTTTGCCTGCCCATTGCTTGTCTTATACCATACGTCGCCCTGCAGATAGCTCTGCAGCGTGGGCGGTGTCCAGTTCACGACAATGTCGTATCGAGATACACCGTCAGCAAGCTGCCTGTAACGGTTATGCGCTGTGATATTTGTAACAGGCGGGATGTAGTACGGTGCCAATGTGTACTCGTACGCTCTAACTTCGGACAGGTCTTGATTGCCTGCGCCGAAGATGTTATATGAGCAGAATTTGAGGTAGATCTTCTTGCCGATGTCATCTTTCGCGAACGGTACTTTGAATATCGAGTTATCAAGCCGGACAAAGTCTGTATCTTTAGCGTGCATTCTGACAGCCGTATTACACTGCCCGCGGATTAATCCGGACAATAACCACGTCCCGCTTGCTTGCAGCGTTGCGGTCGTGTAGCTCATGCATTCTCCGTCAACCCAGCAGAGCGTATTCTTGCGTTCGGCGTCTTGCAGAGTACCACTAAGCAGCTGATCATTACATGTTACTATTGCTTGATTGCCGCTCGGATGGTTCGGCATCGGTGACAGCGGCTGTGTTAATTTGCCGCAACGCGCAGATCCTGCAATTTGCCCGACTGTTCGATAGTTTGTGTTGTCGTCAGAGACGTATACAGTACAGCCGCCCCAGCCATCTTCTTTACCTTTTGCAGCGATCCACAGCTCCAGTCCGTCAACGGTAAGATCTGCAGGCGGTTGGAAAATAACGGGAATGGTGTCCGGAGCTGTTTTGTTGTAATCAATGTACGGACGGTCATTAGCATGTACGTTGTACTTTGCGGCAGGGTAGTCTCCCGGCGCTCTTGATATCGCGGTTACCGTCAAGCATCCATCGGTGCCCTCGGTAATGCCGTTGATGACTGCGACCTGCTCAAAGATACCAGAATTTTCATCAGTCAGCCGCACTAAATCACCAACTTCCAGCCGGCATAAACTCCAATCTAATTTAAACGTGTACTGCGTTCTTTCGTACTTGTTGTTTCTTGCCAGTTGTTCAGCGATTTTAACCGCCCGCTCTTTCGTGTAGATATAGTGAGCGTTCGTTACGCTGGCAGCTCTTACACCGTAGTTTTTGATATCTTCCGTAAATTCATAGCTGACGGATTCTTTTTCGTAGCCGTTCGCGCGGTTGATAAACTCAACAGGGAACTGATTATAGATCGCAGAGCTGTCTTTTCTTTTGTATGTCACAAGGGCCCCACCAGACTGCGGCAGGAAATCATCTGCCGTCAGGTCTGTAATGCCCGTTTTATCAGGCACCCAGTTCCCAACCGGCCTGTCTGCCAGCGGTACGATCTTCAACTTGTCATTTGACCAGAAAACATACGCATTGGTTAATTTAGCAATTTCATTTACAACTTCACGAGCGGCTTTCGCATCTTCGTCCGGCGGAGAGGAAATAAGCAAGTCGGCCTCTTTACAGTATTTCCGATAGTTTTCCAACCCGATAATCTGCATGTCTTTTTTACCGATTTTGTCAAGTACGTATCTGATATAGTCGGCGGGATTGACGTCGATACCGTCGCCGGTTTCTAATAGCCTGCCTTTCACTTCAAAGTTATACGACGGCATGGAGCCGGAATCACCTAAATCAATCACGCCCGCCATATAGGCTAATCCGGGATACGGTAATGCTTTTTCCGGGTGTTTACCCTGCGTGTATGCCCAGGGCTGCTGATTTTCTTTTCCGTCGAATAGCGTCAGCTGAATGTCATCTGCCGGATAATCGTGTACATTTTTTCCAATCCACACTTTCCCGATTCCCGCGATGGGACCTTCGCAGAGTCCTAATATGACCGCTACAGTGTAGGTGTAGGTAATGCTGACTTGCTTAGATTTGCCGCCCTTCCCTGCTTTATGCGTTTCGCGGTGTTCGTGAGCGGTGAAATCATCATAGTAAATTACATTTCCCGCAGTTCGTACAGTGCCGATGATTTCCGATACGACAGCGCCGTATTCCGCGGTATTGACAGTAAATTCACTTATTTTATTTGCCCGCGTTGTCGTTGTTCTTCCGCGAAAAAAGCTCATTGCCTCACCTTCTTTCTGTTAAACCGATAAATTCCACGCAATCGGCTCCTGCCCTTCGCGTCAAAAAACATCACATCAGAAAGGTCTGTCATGACCACGCCGCGGTCTATATAAGCGTGTATAACGCGCCCTTTGCCGACATAGACGGCACCGTGAGATATGCATCGTCCAAATTGATACAGCAGAAAATCCCCGGGCTGCATGGTCTCTACTTCGTCACAATACTTCTGTACATATGACAGGAACCATTCTTCGCTGTGATGCAGGTGCCACTCATTGCTGTATGGTTCGATTTGTATACCGTCTTTTTTTAGTAGTCCGGCATCTTCGACGCAGCCGATTAGGAGCATACCGCAGTCTACTCCGCGGCCTTTTACTTTTGCGCCGTTGATGTGCGGCGTGCCCAGCCATTCCGCAGCGGCTTTTGCTATTTTCTCGCCGTCTGTCATATGAGCACCTCTCGCCGTGGTACGAACGGAGCTATCAGCGTAGCGGCATCGGTTTCTTTACTGTAGATAACGCCGTCTTCGTTCGTCGTATAGCTCCCCTGCGGATAGTACCTACGGACAGGAAATTCCATGTTGAGACCCTGTGTTTCTGCTTTTACTGATAATTCAATCTTGATACCGCCGGCGGATTTAACTTCTACATTTCCGCCGAACAGGTCAATCGCGCCCACGACTGACTGATCACGAAAGAAGCAGCGGCGGAGATACAGCTTAGCTCTGTCAAGTATTCCGCTGTGCGCCGCCTGCAAAAACGGCAGTCCTTCCAGTTTGTCGTTGGTATCGGCTTGCACGGTGACGGTCATCGTATCAACTACGACACGATCATGAATCTTGACTTGCTGCCGCTTAATCAACAATGCGTTATGCAAGTACACGTGCCCGCCAAAAGATATATCTATATCGGTATCGGCATAGTAGTACTTGTTACCGTTATCTAAGACAAGCTCGTATAGATCGCAAGAAGTAATCTTCTTTTCTGTCTCGAGATAGGTCTCCAGAGATTTATTCACTGTTTTCATCGGACTACCTCCAGCTTAAATGTTTTAGACTTGTTGATGTTAAGATACTGCCGCTCGATATCTATTCCGTCGTCCGCAAACATGACTTTCCAATAGTATGTATAGTCCGCTGTAACTTTTGCCGTACTTGCCGGCGCAGTTTTGAATTTCACCGTCCCGCCGGTAACTGTGTATGCACTGCTTGCTTGTTTCACGCCGTCTACATATACCGTCACTTTTTCGATATACTCTACCGGCTCTACATAGTCGCCCATCTTCATAACGGTTTGATAAGTTCCCGCTGTAATAAGCGGCAGCTGTATCCCTTTTTCTTCATAGTCTTCCGGATCAAGCCATAAAAAAGGGATATGTGCGCCTTTTAACAGCGCTACAAATCCCAATAACTTTCTGTATTGTTCATCGGTTAAGATCTGAAATTTCGTTTCTATCGTCCAGTTTGGCAATAGCTGTGTTGTAAGCGTACGTACTTTACCGCTTCCCGATTTTTGTACTTTTGTATTCCAGTCCATCGATTTTATACTTTCCCAGGCTAATCCGTTAAGATCTTCCGGGAATTTCCTAAGTATCATCAGAACACCCCGCTATTTCCAGCAAAATTCAAATCTTCTTCAAAAAATGCTTTCCGAATTTCGTCTACGGCGCCGTTACGCAAGAAATCAGCGAACGATGCGGAGTCAAGAGTATTGACGCTTAAATGTACAGATTTATTTCCATCTTTTTTGATCGTTGTTGATTCTACATTCCGGATGTCTGCAGTCTTTACCGCCCCGCCTTTTGCAAAACGCGGCATACGCCCTGAATTGATCGCGTTAAGTAGCGGTAATCCTATTTTTCGGACAGCGTCAGCATTGAGAACGTACTCACCGTTAGACAACCAAGCCGGAATGCTGTCTGATGTAGCCGTCCCCGGACCGCTGATCGGTCCGCCAGTCGCAAATCCAAACATGCCAAATCCAAACCCTGACTTTGCAGACATAAGCTGCAGTGCTACAGTAGCCGCACCGACTGCCGTAGTAAATGCTGCTAAAGCACCTGTAGCAGTAACGGTTGCTCCGACTTCTGTCGGCTTTGTGCCTGTATTAATAGCATTTTGGATGACATTGTATGCGCCCATGACCATTCCGCCTTTTTGTGTGCTGCCGGAGAAAAGTCCCAGGGCTACATTAGACGCGCTTAGGTTGTTTTTGAACGCGTCGAACATTGTATTCATACCATTGTCGTATGTTCCACCGTTACTGTCATTATTATTTCCGCCGCCGAGCAGGCTGCCGCCGAATAGAGATTCTGTCAGACGCCCCGCCCACTGCTGCGTAATCTGCTGCAGTATTGTCTCTCCAATTCCTGTTATGAGATTATACAGCGAGTCTCCGAGTGTTTCGGATCCTGTCAAAATGCTCTGGAAAAATTCCTGGAATTTATCAGTTGAGCTCTCCGCAAGTTCTGCAATCTGCGACTGCATTGACTCATGCCCTGTCTTCCAGATGCTCAGATACGTTTCGAGGGCTTCTGTCTGCCCTTTCCAATTCATATAATCTTGTCCGTCGCGGCTGCTCGTTAATGCCCTAAGCAGATCTGAACGATGGTTATCTATTGCGTATTTTGCCTGTTTTTCAAATGACTCTCTATATGCATCTGTACGTTTCTTTGCAGCTTCGGCAGTCTTAGCAGTATACCATTCTTCGACAGCCACCATCGCTTCTTTATCTTCTTTGTTTTTAGAAACTTCTTTTAGGCGTTCCGCTCTCTCTTTGTTGAGCGCATTAACTGTAGCTTCATATTCAGCGTCGGCAAGTGCTTTAAAGTCCCCGGTGAGCTCTGCACCTATTTGTTTCGTTTCGGTCTTGATTTTGTTCCAGCTTTCTGTCCACGTGTCGGTCAGCTTCTGTTTCATGACCGTTCCGTATGTACTGAGCTGTTTTTGCAGTTGTTCTACCGCGTCTTTCGGAATACCGGCATTAGATAACTTGTTAATCTCTTCCTGCTTCTGTCTGATGTCTTCCGCCAGTTTGTTCATACCGGACATGTAGGCACCTTCGGTTTCGCTGTCTATAGATTCCTGCATCGTTGAAAACAGCCGGATTGCCTCTTCTTTAGCCTGATTTAACCGTCTCAACGCCTCGTTGGCTTTTTTACCGATTTCATCAGTTGTAAGCGTTACTGTTTTACCTCCGGTGTACTCACCTATCGACCCGTAACCGAGCGGATTACCGAACCATTGATTTGCTTCCGACATGCTGCCTCGATGCACTCCGCCGGTCGAGTTTCTCGCTATATACTCACCGTTCCCCGCATAGATTCCGACATGGTCTTTCCAATCTATCATGTCGCCTTCTTGTGGCACGTATCCTGTTCCGGCGGTGTGATAAGCCGTACCGAACTGATTTACAAGCTGATTCCCGTTAATTGAGTTCAACCCTTGTATGCCTGCCTCTTGATATAGTGCAGAGACAAAAGCGGCGCATTGCACACGGGCATCTTCGACAAGCGGTGACATCCATTGTTCCCCTTCAGGATGCCTCGATGCTATATTTACGACTTCTTGACCTATTGGCGCTTCTACTTGATACGTTTTTGCTTCCTTAATCGCCTTTGTATTATCTTTTGTTGCAGATGTTCCCGACTCAAAAGCGGCTTTTAACGCCTCAATTTGTGAATTTATGGCCCCTTTGTCAATGCTCGTTCCGTCACCATATTTTTCGTGTAGTTTTTTAGAGTTCTCGTTAGCGGCAGCATACTTCTTGTTCCATGCCGCTTTGGCTTCATCATTTTCTTCCTGACTATAAACATTCATCCGTGTTCCGTTTTCTTTGACACGGATCATTGTATTGTCTTTTTCGCTGTAGTAGTAATCTTTACCGTTTACGTTGACATACTGAGCATTTTCGGCTTCTCTTTTTTCTTCCTGATGGAATTCATACAGCTTATACGTTGCGGCTACAATAGCAGCAGCCACACCCAACCATCCTCCAGCCAGTGCCCATACCGCACTTGCCGCCTGACGCAACGGACCGAGTGACCCTCTCGCTGCTGTGCTCATTCTGATACCGGTATCTACAGCGGCTTTTCCGGTCTGTTGTGTAGCAACGGTAACCACGGTCTGTTCCGCCGCCAGCATATTGCTCGACGCACTGGCCGCCGTATTAGCCGCAACCATCTTCCCTGCCGCGGCTTTATGCGCACTGGCTGCTGTATTCGCCGCGCTTGCTTGCACCGCTGCTGACTGCCGGGCCTGCATATTGATTTCTTGATAGGCCGCTGTCATGCGGGCGGCTTCCACCCTTGCGGTTTCGGCCGCTTTAGCTTCTCGCATGACACAGTATTTTGAATAACTTGCTTCTTTTTCAGCGTCTGTCATCTGCGCTGTATTAAGTGTCTTCAAATATGCTTTTTCTTCTGCTATTGCCGCTTTTTCAATATTTTTTATCCGGCGTGCAATGCTTTTTTCCTGCTGTACAGTTAGCGCATCTTCTGAAACGTCTCCGGTTCCAATCGACGCAAGCGACCCCATCGCTGCTCTTGCTTTTTGCAATGCCTGCAGTGTCTTATACGCCACCGTAAAAGCTACCAGTGTCTTAGTCAGCGACAGTAGATTTTCTTTGTTTTCCGCTATATATTTAGCAGTTGATGACAAACCCTCTAAAATCGGCGGCAATACTTCTTTCGCTACCGGCGCAAGTATAGCGCCACCTGCGATAGCGAGCTGTCCGAGCTGTGCCTGCACTACATCAAGCTCTACGCTTATTTCATGCATCTGCTTTGCGTCAAGCCCTAATCCTTTTATCTTTGCCGCATTTTCCGATGCTTCATTGTAATTTTGCAGTGTTTTAACAAGCGTCAGGCCGCGAGCGCCCAATGTATTCATGATAAATTCCTGAGCATATCCCGCTTGTGACGCTTTTTGATAACCTGCCGCCAATTGTGCGAGCTGATCGTTAAGAGGCAACAGTTTACCATTTTGGTCTGTCAGAGTAACACCTACGGCACTTAAGACGGCTCTTGTCTTTTCGGCCGCCTCTCCACTGCCTTTGATTGTTGAGTCGAGACGCATAAATGCTTTCCCTGCAAGTTCGCTGTCACCGCCGGTTAGCTTGAGTATTCTTGAGAATTTAGCAGCTTCAGCGTTAGTTATTTGCAGCCTTTGTGCGAGTTCGTATGTTCTGTTTCCCGCCTCAACGGCTCCTTTTATCAGGTTCGTCAGTCCGAATCCCGATGCGGCCAGTGCCGCCATTCCGCCGAACTTACCAATTAGCGTTTCAAGACTTCCCGTGGTTCCTTCCAGTGCAGACTGCATGTCTCTTACTGGATTAACTTTAAACGCTGTCTTGACAGTCCCCGGTACTTTATTTAATTCTTTTTGCAGTCCTGACGAATCCGCGCCAATCTTAAGCTGTAAATCAGAAATAGTAGACATTTATGCACCTCCCTCCAAATTGAATACTTTTTTCAAATATTCCATTTCTTTTTTTGCATTTTTCACTTTATCTTCTTCCGTAATCCACAACGGGTCCGCAATTTCATTCGGTTCTATCGGCTTTTTCAGCTGCGGGGACATTAGCCATGAAATGAAGTACGCCACGCGGTAATCCTGCAAGCGTCGACGTTCGTCACTCGCTTCAAGATATCTATAGAATTCAAGCGGCGTTAACCGCGGAAATTCAGACGGTTTGAAACCAATGCGGTATGCTATCGGTTCTGCATACCGCATCCAGTCTTCAAATGTCTTTATCGGCGATTCTTCTTTTTCATCGGCGCCTCTTTTTTCGGCGTCCCCTGTGTAAAAAGTCCGGATTCAACCACCGCATCTACGATGTATTTTGCGAGTTCTCCGATGTTTCCGCCATTTTCACAGTACATATCCACGAAATCATAAGCATCGAAATTCTTCGGCTGGTTTAAAAGTCCGGCCCGCAAGCCGGAAATGATAAAGTGTATTGTAGCACTCTGTACCATTCCGACTGCACCGTTAACAAGCACGGAACTTATAACTGAAAAGAGAGACGTTCCGAGATACTGCTCAAATCTCTCAAGGCTTCTTACTGTATATAGCAGCTGATACCTTGACTCTCCTATTTTGATTTCTACCGATTTACGCATAATTAGCCTCCAGTAACATCATCTGCGGCAATTTCAGAAATCGGTCCCTTTCCGTTTAACGTAGCAGCAACGGTAGCTACCCCGTCGTGGGATACGTCCTTTGTAAAATCGGAAATAGTAACCCATCCGGTCTGGCAGGTCTTATCCGGATATGCGATTTTTACATGAATCGGGATGTCGTGGTGGAATGCATATTCCATGATTGAGAGTGCTGCATCATCCATTACAAGCAAGCCTGTATAGCTGATGCTCCAAGACTTTGGACCCGCGAGCGTTTCTCCCCATCCGCCGGAAGTCTTATGAGATCCATCAATAGAATCCGCTTTGTATTCTACCGGGGAGTTTCTCTGTCCTCCGACAAGTACCCATGTCGGCTTTTTCCCCGTGGTTGTTGCCTTGTCTATATACAGCAAGGTGTCTTTCCCCGCCGTAGCCATAGACGTCCCCTCATATACCGGGAGTTTTTTAAGTTCTTCTGCTGATAATTTAGCCATTTTTATACCTCTTTCTTGTTAAAATTCTGAATAGTAAATAATATTGTTACTGTGCCGTGATAACCCGTGGATACTTCCGGAAAGTCCTCTACCAGATCAATTTGTGTACTATTAATCCGATATTGCGGTAGCTCCATATCGCATCCGTATGCAGATATCAATGCACATATATCGTTTAGCGTTTCATTGACTTGTTTTTTTCCATCCTCTCCTGCCCATACTTCTACATTCAAGGATGCGTCCCAGATAATCAGATCTTTATTTGACAGTGGTTTGAACGTAGCTGCACCTAAGGTGATATAAGGAAGTTTTGCACCTTTAGGAACTGAGCCGTGAATCGGTATCGTTTGACCTTCTTTCAGCAATTTAAAAACCGCCATCCTGAGAACGGTTGACGGTACGTCTCTGATAAGTCTCATTGAAATATTTTCTCCATTTCGTTTTCAATCTTGCCCCGCTCCTGCATCATTGCCGGCCGCATAAACGGACGCTTCGGCATCTTCCCTGTGCGAATAACTCCACTTACGAATTTATCATTTATTCGCATTGCTTTTTTGCCTTTGCGCGGATCGTTGGATGCTATACGTTCAACTGTCCCGAATTCTACGAGATGCGAATGCGGAGCGTCGCTCTTCACTATTCCCTGCGGCTTTTCTCGTTCCATTTCGGAATGGATTCCTGCTTTCAGGCTTCCGGTAGGCCCCATCGGCGCTTTTATAATAGCCGCTTTCATAACTGCTATCGTTCCTTTCGCAATGACATTCCTGATTTTCCCTTGCGTTTCCTTATCGTAGCGTTTGATGTCGTTAGCCGCTTTTTTGACTACCTCTCCTGAAAACATCTTGATATCGATTCCGCACCTGCTCATGTTTCTACCGCCTCTGTTGTTAATACGTAAACGGCAGGATCCGAACGATCTACGTCTATTACCTTATACGTCCGTCCGTTTTCTTCAACATGCCATCCTTTTTCGATTTCTCGTGGCCGTATTCTTATCCCTTGCGTTATTAAGACAGCCGTGCCGTCTCCTATAATCGCGCCGGGAGTAATACGCTGTTTCAAGAATTCCGCCCATACGGATCCGACATCTTTCCATTCGATAACGGAGCCAAATCCTACATCCTCACCGATAATAGGCTTTTTAAGCGCTATCCTATGGCGCATCTTCCCGATATTCATACTTTACGCTCCGGTTTTCTTCGTGCGCCTGACAGTCTTTCTCGTTGTCTTTGGTTTTTCCTTTGGTGTTTCCTCCGGCTCTTCATCTTCCTGATCTACTTCCTGATCTACTTCTTCATTCTGATTGTCCGCAGAATCATCTCCCGCGTCTTCATCCTGTTCAAGTACTTCTACATATCCGCCGGAAATGTAGGCAGTTAATTCTTCCGCTGTTCCGTCGTACGTCTCGCCGACATCAACGATTGTTCCGTTTATAATAATTTTCTCCAGTGCTTTTATCAGCATGTCATTCACCTCTCGTTTCTAATTGCAGTAGTTGTGCAGTAATTGTGAACGGTAATTCTGCCCCCTGTCCTACTGCGTTTCTGTTTTCGTACCAGTACCCTACGATCATATGCATACAAAGGATAGATTGGGCGTCAGTCTCTTTGACTTCGACGCCCGTCCCCTGCAAAATAAACGTTTTTGCTGTATCAATGAGCGTCCGGATGACCTCGTCTTCTTGGTTCCCGTCAACCCGCAGATACGCTTTAACGCCATCCAGAATACTCATAGTACCTCCTTATGCAAGCGTCAGCTCGCCATATACTGCCGCGGCGCTGTCAAATGCCTTAACGTCAAGCCTTGTAATAGCTTTGATGTCATAAGAATCGCGAATAAATGAATTCCCGCCGATGCCAGTACCCTCAAGAGTAATAAGCTGCCGGTCAAAGAGCACAATAGCATCCGCCAAAGACCCGACAATAATCGGAGCCGCTTTTTTCGGGGATGTCGCGCTCGGCAGGTACTTGTTGCTGACAACTGTAACCGGATGGGCAAACAGCAATTTCTGCGTAGGATTAAGCGGATTCGGCTGAAGCAGGTAGCGCCCTTCTGAGTCTTTCAATTTGTCTAATGAATTGAAACCGTCCTGATTGGTGACAATGCTGGCTGTCAGAGAAATCGCTGGGTCAAGATCTACGTTCAGAATATCTTTCAAGCTGTCTACGTTGGCGACGGGCTTCTTTGCCAGTGTTTTCATAATTGCAATGATCAGGCTATTTCTTGTGACTACATCTTTTTTTGCAAACCACGCGCTCACGTAAGAGATGAGATTCTGGTCTGTATCGGACAGCATTTCTTTTGAAATCGGAAGAATGCCTGCATATTTTTTGATCGCATATGCAATCTTTTCGAATTTCGGACCGTCGATTTCTTTGATGGTTGCCATTTCATCTACGCTTTCAAGCGGCGTCATTTCTGCCCACTTTTCCACAACACGGGATCCGGTCATGGTAGTCGTAGGTGTAATCGTAACAAGCTGGTCCAGCGGATTCAGCGCTCTTTTGAGTTCATTAATTTTAGTTGAGATGTCCTGCGGAACGATAAGCCCGCCGTCGGCGTCAACTCCCGCTTTCATGCCCGCCCTGGCTTCTTTCAACACTTCTGCTTCCGCGTCCGTCGGAATCTGGCGCTTAATCTCTTTCACAAGTCCGCTGAACATAAGATCTCTTTTTTCTTCGTCAGTGATTTCTGCCGCACGTGCCGCAGGTGGAACTGCCGCCGGAACATCTGCCAGCGTCTGTTCAATCTCCAGCTGCCGCTTAAGTTCTCTCAATTCATTTGTTTTACTTTCCGCTTCGTCAAGTTTTTTATCTGCCATTAACGTACGGATTTCTTCGGTTACTTTTGCCATTTTCTGGCGCAATTCTCTTTCTTTTTCTGTCATTTCTTTTACCTCCATTTAAAAAACCGCCGTTCGGCGGCAATTATTGATTTAACAATTCCAGCTCTATATTGAGCTTCCGTTTTCTGATATTTTCCTGTTCTTCCCGTAAAGAATTAACATACGCTTCTTTTGATTCCTGCATTGACCGCTGTACAGCCTGCGCTTCGGTGTCCGGGTATGCCGGCGTCGTGACGATTGACACATCCCATAGCCTTTCTATATGCTTGACTGCCCGATGGTACATATCTTTCTCGCTTTCATATGACCAGTCTGCGCCACTTTCCGCCAGTGTGAATGCAAAAGAACACTGATTGACAACGCCTGCTGCCATATTCGTCATTAAGTCCTTAGCGTAAGCCGTATCGGTCGGAATCAAGCTAAACCGCAACCCTGTATCATCCACTGTTAATTCCAGGTATCCCGGTCCTTCGCGGACGGTATTTCTTGCCAGCGGATAGTTCGGGTCGTGATTAATCAGCGCCACAACGTTAGACATGTCCGTTTTGTCAAGACAGCCACGCTCTAAGATTTCATCAACACCGCCGAAGTCTTCCGAACGTTTTCCGAACTTGAGAGCATACCCCTCCAATACAATGGTTTTACCGTCGTCCAGTGTCCGAATTTCAAACTGCGTCTGATTGATTCTTCTTTCCCTTTTCCCCATTATCTTCACCTCCTTTCAGTGTTCCGCTCTTCGCTTTTGCTAATTGCAAATCTTTCAGAACGGTAATGTCTGTATAATTGAGCGATGCGAGATGAATATCACCAACGTCGCCTATACATTCCATTTCCTCCATGTCACGGATTTCATTAAGCGTGTAAATACCAGCATAGAGCATATCCTTGTAGTATTCAGCTCTCGCTTTGCTGTCGCCTCTAAGTTCAGCAGCAGCGTTGAATTTCACATAATAGTTTTCTCTTTCCGGTTCGGTGAACAGCTTATAATTGATTTCCTGCTCCCATGATGTAAATATCGGAAGAAGCGTTGTTTTGATGTAGTCAAGACTCATCGCTTCGGCGTTGGCATACGTCGCGCGGTCCAGCTGTGCCAGTTTATGCGGCGGTATCCGGTAGACTTTGGCAACTTCGTTAATACCGAATTTCTGTGTTTCAATGAACTGCGCTTGGTCCAGCTGCATCCCCAGCGACTTATACTCCATCCCCAGGTCAAGAACTGCTACTCGTCCGGCATTATCTATCCCACCGTTGATTTTTTCCCATTCCTGACGGAGTTTCTTTTTTGCTTCCGGATTGATTTTTGATGCCGCCTGCAGTACGCCATGCGTCAGTGTGCCATTTTTGTAAAACTGGCTTTGAAATTTCTTGATTGCATTTTGACTGTCAAGCTCATCAATTAATGTCCGCCATTTCGGCACGCCGATGAGTCCGTCTTTTGACATTTCGTAGAAATGCAGAACATCATGCGGCTGCAGATTATACATCGCCCCTTTGGCATCGCTTGTCGTATATGTCAACGCTCCCGATACCACGTTTAATCGGATCGTCGTTTTAGTCGGGTCAAGCGGCCACAGTGATTTCGGATATCCATCAGTCCCCCATTCAATATACGCAATAGCGTTTCCGTAAAACCCCATGTGATATTGCAATGTCCGTTTGAACGCAAGCGGTGTCATGAGCGGGTTCGGCCGTTTGTACAGCAGTTTAGCGACCGGGTGTTTCATTCCCTCTGTCTTTTTCCCGCCGGTCCTGAACGTGTGTATCGGCAGTTTACCAATGTCATCTGCTAAAATGTTGACACACGTATAGATGTTGCTGTTTTTACTTGCCGTTGCTGCCGTTACGCCGTCGCTGTTAATAGCCGATATGAGCCAGTCCGCGGGGCTAAGCATTGTACCCGAATCCGTCGGGTTTGAAAAAAGCTGTCTTAAAAGCATTATTTACCACCGCCTTTCTGCGCTTTTGCAAAAATAAACGCTAAAAGCAAGCACTCTATAGCCGCGGTGTATACCGCGACTACGGGAGATATCAATACGCCGCCGGCAATCATCAGAATGCACCCGACGAACAGAAAAATATCATCAATCACGTACAGTATCTTTTTCACATGTCCTCCTTATAAGCTGAAATCGTCACTCAAAATATAGTCACTCATATCATCTTCTTCCGTAATCCGCGCACGCGTAAATGCATTGATGACAGATGCTATCGGGTCAATTCTGTTTGTTGATTTTTCTTTGTCAAGCATGATGTTTTCGTTCTGGTCCTTTTTTGTGACCGCGTTACTGATTGACCAGTCAAACAACGGATTTTCAAAATGCAGAATATTTCCTTGGTACGCATTTTCTCTAAATGATTTTGTCGGTTCGGATAAAGTCATCATGCCTTGCCTGACTTCGACGCATGTATACTCCAGTTTTTCAAGTTCCTGCGCATAGTATGTCGCATTATACGGGTCATAGCAAATTTCTTTAATGTTCAGTCCCCGTTCTTCCGCCGTTTCCACCATCCACTTTGTCATGTAGCGATAATCTACTACCTCTCCCGGATTGACTGTCAGCCAGCCACTGCGGGCATAGTAGTCGTACGGCACTCTGTCTGTTTTTATCTTTCTCTGCAGCGTTTCTTCCGGAATAAAGCTGTGACCAATAACGATGTACTTTGTCCCGCCATCCTCTTTGACCGGAACAACCAGCCCGATTGACGTCAAATCGACTTTGCTTGATAAATCCATGCCGACATATGCGTCCAGTCCGTATAGGTCGTAGCTTTCTATCCGCCCCCGAGTGTTCCATTTCCCCATATCCATATAAGATGCCCCAGACTGCTGGTTCCATATATTCATGTTTTTCGTGAGAAATGATGACATTTTTTCCGGTGTCTCAACAGCCACTTTCAACGCGCTCCTTATATTTGCAATGCCCTCTGGATATGTCGCCACAATCGGATTTGCTTTTATCCAGCATTTTTCATCTTTGACATCATCGATCAGGTTTCCTTCTTTATCTTTATCCAGCTCATTGACCATACAGAAATAATCCGGCACGTCATAATCAATGTCCGGATTGAGGATTTTTTCTACCAGCGGATATTCCACTCTGTAACACGGTCCCCCGAAGTTCGTACCGGCCGTTGTGATGATAAACAGCAGCGGCTGTTTTCTGGCCATCATGCCGGTGTCGAGGACATCTAATATTTCAGACGTCGGATGCGCGTGATACTCGTCGATCAGACCGCACTGCGGATTGAGACCATCCCCGGTCTTCCCGTCATCTTTTGACAACGCCCGGATAATCGAATCGCTTTTCAGATGTCGGATGGTACCATAACTTTCTTTCCACTTTCCTTTCATCTCTGGCCATCGCCTAAGCATTGCCAAGATCTCATTGTAAATGATTTTTGACTGGATGCTTTTCGTAGCTCCGATGTAGACTTCTGACATCGGCTCCCCTAGGGCCATCATTTCATAATCACCGACTATGGAGAGTGATTGTGATTTCGCATTTTTCCTCCCAACCTGCCAATACGCTTTTTTAAAACGCCGGAGCCCTGTATCTTTATTGACCCAGCCGTAGATATTTCCGAAAATAAACCGCCGGATAGGCTCGAATATAATAGGCTGCCCGGCTAAAATTCCTTTTGTGTGCCTATGCATGGCTGCCCACGCGAAGAATCGTTCCGCTCTTTCTCCATCAAGGACATACGGAAATTTCTTTGTACCCGCCATTTCTATATCCCGCAAAAAACGCATACACGCCCAACGATGCTTCTGGCATATATGCGTTTTGTCTTTTATACATTTCTTGCTGTACCTGATCAGTTCTTGTTTCAGCGTCATACATCAAAACCCCTTTTACTTAGCGAGTCTTCATCTTTCTTTTCTGGCTCTTTCGGTACATTTTTTACTTTCGCAAGTGGAGATAAGAATAATCTATCTTCCATTTGCACCAATGCCGACATTTTTGCGTTGATCGCTTTATCCATCGCCATAATGCCACCGGTAGATAAAATGTACTCTATCTTCTCGTAGAGCTTTGCGGCTTTTCGTTGACTGTATTCTGCTTCAAGAATTTCCTGTGTTGCAGTCGTTTCTTCACCTGTTAATTCTATTCGAGCAATCTTGTCCCGGCGTTCTATTAAATCTATATACTGCGCAAACGCCATGCAGTACCTCGCAATCACTCCGATGTCCGCCGATGAAACGAATTTGAAACCGGTGTAAAGTTTCTTGATTTCTTTCCATTTTTTGTATGCTTCTTTATTCGTTTTTACATAAACCGGGCATACTAATTTCTGTTCTCCGAGATGTATTTCTGATTTTTTTCTGTGTTCAATTTCCGCCTTCGTCAGGTGACTTGGATTGCCTGAAACTATATGCAAATCAATGGGTTTTGCTGGACGCCCGGCCATGTTATCCCTCCTTTCTTTTTAATGTTGCTATTTGCGCATAATTGACATTTCAATGCATGAGTTTAATGTAAGGTCCATTTCCCGAACTTTTTTCACAAAATAGGAGGCGCACGGTACTGTCGCATCCGGTCAAAACATTTTTGACCCGGGGGTAGTCCATTAAGCTTTAATTTTATTTCCGAATCCGCCGTTTTCTCTCGCTGTTTTCTTGTCGTGACATCTCTTGTTCATCGCCTGCCAATTGCTTTCATCCCAAAAAAGCTCTTGATTGCCTCTGTGCGGGATGATATGGTCAACAACATTAGCCGGCAGCGGATGTCCTGATACTTTGCACTCTGGACACTCACAGAATGGATGCTGCGCCAGAAATACTTTACGTGCCTTCGTCCACTTGTAATTGTATCCCCGTTTAGTCGGTGACTCCCGCTCAAACTCTTTCGGATTTCTTATGTGCCATTGTTTATGCTTATCGCAATAGTTTTCTCTCGTTAATGCGCGGCATCCGGGATGTCCGCATTCTCGCAATGCTCTTCTCATGTTGCTCCCGTCGGGCAGTTCACCGCCGGAAATACAAAAGCCGCCCATTTCTGAACGGCCGCATGGCATTTTTTTATTGTGCTTTGATTAAATCTTTCCATAAACCCGTTCCATCCCCGCACGGGTTACAAGCCAAATGTGCCCCGACTTGCGGCACTCTTCACTTGTAAACCGCGGCGGATATCCTCTTTGCCCAGAGCATGCCTGCTTTATTGTCACAACTGGTACGTTCCACAATTCTGCCGCTTCTGCTGTTGTCATAACCTTTTCAATTAATTTCATTACATCCCAGCCGCCTTTGCTAACGCCATCAACGAAACAAGCAATGCTATAACAGAAATCCATAATGTTAATTTTTGCATAGCTTTTGCGAATATGATATATTATGAATGAACCACCCAGAGGGTGGAGGGTGGGTGTTCCACCCTCTTCGGTCATTGGGCCTTGTAAAGCAATATAATCGCTGTTATCAAATTGATTATTGCTGTTACAAGGCTTATTTTATTATTCATATCCGCATTCTCACCTCCTTTCTGTATTTATTATACATCTTTTCTTATGTATTGTCAAGCGTTTTTATATTTTTTTTACAAACAAAAAGCACGCGCCAATCCCTGACGTGTGCTTTTTGCGGAAAGGAGGTTCATCCTTAAATTTCCCTTTAACATAATAACACGTCTTATAGTGAATTATAATGAATTTTAGTGAACTCTTTTTCTAAAATTTGCAAAGATCTTCCGTGCAGCTTATAAACCCACCTGATCGTGTAATTCATATCCACTGCTATCTGCTCCCACGTCTGAATCAATATGTAATACCGATACAATACACATCTGCCGCTCTCGTCTTCTACTTTGTCAATCAGCGCTTTAGCATTATCTCTCTTGTCAATCAGCTCATCCCACGCGGCATTCACCTTTTCGATCTGTGAGTCCAACTTATCGACGATCTCATCAAGCGTAGCTAAGTGATTCGACTGTATCTTGTCACCAAGCTTCGGACTTGAGATGTTGTACGCTCTGCGCCTTAAGTCTTCTAATTCCTGCTCGTATGCGCGTAACAAGCGGTCCTGCTCTCTGACTGACCGTAAAAATTCTTTAACCGTCATTTCTCCTCCTCCTGCCTGCCGCTACGCACAATGCTACCGTTACGACACCAACGATAGCGCCAATCCACGCGCCGATTACGAAAATCAAAATCTCTGTCATTTCTCGTCAGTCCTTTCTAACAGATGCTCAATATACCATCGTGCTTTTTTCAAGTCTTCCGTTCCGTTCTTCTGCTTCCATCGCCACAAGTATTTAATCGCATTCGCCGTACACACAGCTTCGATACCGCTTAAATCGCTTGTCGCTACCTCGATTGCGTCAATGCATTCTACCCGGCCTTTATTGTAATGCGCCGGCCTGTTTACCATATCAATCATTTTTCCATTCCTCATAAACTTCAACTACCAAGCGCGATTCGCCGCATCTTATCCGTAAAACATCAAAATCTGCAAGCCAATACGGAACATCATCACTCTTGCCATCGAACAGTGCTCTATAAGATATATCCGGCAACCCCGCCTTCTTTTTGATGATGCGTACTGATGTCTCGCATTCAATTGCTTCTAACAGTTTCCTTAATCTCATTTTTCGCCATCCCTTTCGACTAATAATTTAACCGCGTTCATCATGGCTTCCTGCCCGTTTTCTTTTCGCTTCAACGCCTGCATAACTAATTCATCCACCGTACCTTTCGCGACTAAGTGATGTATGACAACCGGCTCTTTTTGTCCTTGCCTTTCCAGTCTTGCGTTTGCCTGCTGATACTGTTCTAGGCTCCATGTCAAACCAAACCACACGATAATATGCCCGCCTGCTTGCAAATTGAGACCGTATCCCGCGCTTGCGGGGTGCGCTATGAGTAGTTTTACCTTTCCCGCGTTCCAATCCCTTATATCACCCGAATTTTGCAATTCTCGCGCATTCGGAAAGGCTTCTTTGATCCGATCTTTGTCATGCTTGAAATTGTAAAAGACTAAAATCGGATTTCCGTCATTTGCTTCTACGATTTCTTTTAGCGTTGTGATTTTCGCGTCATGAACCGGTATAACTTTTTTATCGCCGTCGTACACAGCTCCGTTTGCCAGCTGCAGCAATTTATTACTGACCGCCGCTGCCGATAAGGCCGTTATCTCTTCCCCCTGCAGCTCGGTGACATATTCTCGCTCAAGTTCCCGGTATGCTTTTTGTGATTTTTCATCAAGCACTACAGGAACCGTAACAGGCGGGAGTTTATCCGGCATCAGACGGTAGTCTTCAGCTTTCAAGCTGATACAAATGTCTGATATCTTGTCATAGATTTCTTTTTCAGCGCCGGGACTCCGTATCCGGTAGCTGTAAACCACCGGGCCGTTCTGCTTATCCGGCACAAAATAATTGTTCCGGTATTCTGTCAGCGTCCGGCCAAGACGTTTACCGCCGTCAAGCAGGTACAGCTGCGCCCACAGATCCATCAATCCATTTGGCCGTGGTGTGCCCGTCAACAAAGCTATTTTTCTGAAGCACGTCCTGACTTTTCGTAACGCTTTCCATCGTTTCGTGCTTGCGTCTTTGAAACTTGTACTCTCGTCAATAACAAGCATGTCGAAGTCCGGTTTATATTTCATTTGTTCAAGCAGCCATACGACATTCTCGCGGTTGATGATGTAGACATCTGCTTTTCTTGCCAGTGCTTGTATTCTCTGTGCCCGTGTTCCCAGAATTGCAGAAAACGTAAGACTCTTAAAACAATCCCACTTTGACGCTTCATCCTGCCAAGTAGCTTCAGCTACTTTCTTCGGTGCCACAATCAATACTTTGTTAATCGATAATTCGTCAAACATTGCTTGAAAGATAGCCGATAGCGTTGTAGATGTTTTGCCTAAGCCCATACCTAGAAATACCCCTGTTCCTTGATTTTTCAAGATATGTTCGATCACAGCTTTCTGATACTTGTGTGGTACATACTTCATTTCGCAAGTCTCCTGACAAATCCTTCTATCGACTTCAAATTATCGATAGTAGCTACCCGACATCCCCGTCGATACAGATCTCTAATAACCGCCCTCTGCAGCCGTCTCGGCTTCTTCCCCGGCGCTTTCATCTCAGCAAACCCGATTTTTCCGCCGGGAAGAATGACAATTCTATCCGGCACCCCTGCAATTCCGGGGCTGATAAACTTGAGGCATATCCCGCCGCACTCCTGCGCTTTCTGAACTAGGTGTTTTTCTACTGCATATTCTTTCATTTTCACCTCATAAATATACAAAGGCTTTTCCCGCCTATATAATAAGAATATAAATCTTTATTTCGCGCGCTACGCGCGCACGCGCGGAGACCCCTACGGATTATAGAGTTATAGAAGAAATAAATGATCATGTGTCTATTATTTTCTTCTATAACTCTATATTTCAATAATCCTCTATAGAATAATTGTTGCTTTGTTGCCGATACATTCTTTTTCAGCCCCCTATCTGTCCTTAACGCGGCAACAAAGTTTGTTGCCTTTTGTTGCTTTTGTTGCCAAAATCCTTTAAACTCTATAATTTTTGAAATATCTGTAAAATTTGTTGCCTTTGTTGCCCTTGAAAAGCGGCAACAGTTTTTGTACTTTGTTGCCTACTTTGTTGCCGCGCTTTTTATCGGCTTGATGTTTTTGAAGCTTCTCTGTTTTCCGTATATTTTTCCGGTAGCCCTCACTCCTTCGGGTTCCCACCCTTTCAATTGTTGTAAAATGCCATTCATCTCGCGTGCGTCAACATTCCGAAAGCCCTGCCGCGTCCCGTCAAAAACCTCACACCATATTTCCAGTGCGCACACCCGGCTCCTTGCCACCGTTCCTTCCGGGTAACCATCTTCTCCGTGGTGCTTGAGGTAATCCCGCCGGTCGTATAAATCCATATCGTCCCAGTTTTCGGGTAATTTTGTATCCAGATACTCTAAGACCAGCCCGAGCTTCTCGCTGCCCTCTGTATGCGCTTCCTGCAGCTCTCTTGCGGTCTTCGCGGAGTCCGCAGGTAAGTACAGCTTTTGATCTGTTTCATATAGCTGTTTGACCTCTGCCCACACCTGACCAATGAAATCATCTGTCAAATCAGACAGCGGCCGCTTACCACCCAAACAGAAGACAGGCAGGAAACGACGCCCGCCGGTACGGTCTTTGAGAAAGATGCTGTCGTTCGTAGTAGCCGCGAACACGCACTGCCGCGGATACTCCTCTGTACGCCGCCCGTAAGGCGCTCGAAACTTGTCTGTCTGACGGGAGAGAAAAGCCTTGATCATGTCGTTATCCGCTTTTTTAGATGCCTGCATTTCGGACAACTCAATAATCCAGCTTCCCTGCAGCTGTTCCATTGCTTCCTTGCCCTGAAAACTGACAATGCTGTCATTAAACCACTTTCCGCCCAGCCTGCCTAAAATCGTACTTTTGCCTATGCCCTGCGGGCCACTAAGCACTATGCATGAGTCATATTTGACTCCCGGGCGCTCTATACGTGCCACGGCGGCCTTGAGCCACGTCCGCGTGACATCTTTTACGTACTGCGAGTCTTCGGCGCCTAAAAAGTCAATAAACAGCGTTTCTGCGCGTTTGACTCCATCCCATTTTAGGTTTTTCAGATAATTTCTTACCGGGTGCGTTTTGTGATTGTACATGACTTCTACTAATGCGTCATCGATGACCTGCCTTGCGGCCAGATCGTAGTATTTTGCTAAATAGTTACGCAGACCAGCGTCATCGGTATCCCGCCAGATGTTGTCGATACCTTTTTTCCGCCACGGCAGATCTTTTTTTACGATAAGCCTCCGGGAGAACAAGTCGAGTCCGAATGTGCCCCGGAGCTGCGGATCGTTCTCAAGAATAGCGATAAAATTCCCCGCCACCGGAAGTATCGGTGCGTTCTTCCCGGATCCTCTTGTCAGCTCCGCCATCCAGTCCATGTCTGCGTCGGCGGCATTAAATCCGGATTCCTCAAAACTCTTCTTGATATCTTCAGCCTGCTCGGCGCTTATCATGCGTCTTGTTGCCTCGTCTTCCCCTGCCAGCTTCACCATTGCGACATAAGACGGCAGTTTGTTCGGCGGGGTACTTTCCGATGCATCCGCGTCAAGCGCTCCGAACTTGTGAAGCCGGACAAGATCGAAAGCATTACAGAGCTTTCCGCCGGCAGGGTCTGTCGAGTGATGCGAATAGGCGAACTTGTCATCGTACACGACAAGCCCCGCGCTTGTGCTGCCCTTAGTGTACGTGTACCGCCCTTCTACCGCACAGGCGGTGTACTCATCACTAAGGAACGTCTCTATAGCGTCTTCGATCGTGTGCGCCCGGCAGAACGCGCCGATAAGCCCCGGTTTAGTCAGCGGGTCTCCTTGCTTTTTCGCCGTGGATACTGTAATTTCAGCTTCTTTTTTTGAAGTCGGCCACAGCGACGTATCATGCCAGTCTTCGTACCTGTTCAAAACATCATCAGCACTAAGAATCGGTGCGTCATTATATCTGAAGATAAAATCTCCGTCCTGTGGTGTACTCGGCCAGTACATCAGCCGTTCGGGCTCATATGTTGTAGAGTCCATCGCCTCGATGTTGATGTCTTTTGCCAAAAGCCTTGCGATGGCTTTGTACTCATCAGCTGTTACAGGTCTGTTAAGTGGAATAAGCACGCGGTAGCGCGGAGCGGTAGCAGTGTGACTGTGTGTTGTGTACAGCCCCCACGCTACATTGCCCATGCCGATATCCAGATCAGTCAGGAAGTCGTCATCGGGACTGTCGGCGTCCAGACAGACAATCTGCCGGTACTCGACGTTCTGCTTGAGCCGCTGGCCATTTTTGAGATAGCCGCAGACAAAGCCGCCGATATCTTTACGGTTGTCCCTGTCAGACTTCTTCATCGCTTTGTACTCTGCAACGGTTTCACCAGTCACGGTCGGCTTAGACAGCCTTTCAAGCAGGTGCGCCCAGGTCGTTTTCGTGTGTTTCCATTTTTTAGCGAAGCGCTGCGGCGCCGTCGCTATCGTAAATTCAATATCATACTGCAGCTGCAACGCCGGTCACCTCTTTTTCTGTCTGAACATCATTTGTTTCTAATATTAATTTCCTCGACTTCGCCCACGCCAACAGCGCGCGGTTGAGTTCCGCGTCATCTCGGACAGGCTGGTTATTGACCAGTTTTGCCTGCGCCACTTTGGTGCCTCTGATTTCAATGCAGATGACCGGCTTTCGGTTTTTGAAAGCTGCAATAATGCGTACTTTGTCAGATAAAACACGGTCGCGGTAAGTGCCGACGCAGTTGTGCATAGCGCGGCCTAAATTTGCTAACTGTTCGGTATCCGGCGGCAGGCTAAAGATTAGATCTCCAACTTTGCCCGTCAACGGGAAATCCCGCAGAGACTTGTATTTGATACGAACGTTCTCGTGCTGCTGCTTGTCTACTAAGCGTGTAAGGTAGTCGTGAATATCCCGGCTGCGGATTTTAGCTTTGATAAAAATGCGCTTGTTCTGTGGAGTCAGGAGATCCCACATATGCCCGCAGTCTCGTACGCTATAATCATTCTCGCGTTCCAGCAGTTTAACCGCGGCCGCTTCGCCACGGGTATGCTTGATTATCCGTAAAGAGCGGAGATAACTGTCTAAGCTGTGGTAGAAACCGATATCATACCGTTTCTGCAGAAGTGCATCTAAGAGTTTGTATTTGTTGTCTATCTCGTGTAAAATTGGCCACGCCGTCCGGATTATATTTAAAAAATTAATCGGGCACTTGATCAGACGGACATTCAGCCCCGGCATATCCGGGAAATGATAAATCTCCCGTACAGTCCGCAGATACGGCTTTCGTTCGTCAAACAGGCGCATTACCGGGTCATCCGCATACGGACACATCCTGATTTCTTCCGTTGTCAGGTTTCTTGCGTCCGGATAACGCAGGCGCCATGCGAAATTTGAAAAGCAGTAGTCAAAAACGCTGTGGCCGTCCTGCAAGCTGGTCGGCATATACGCGGATTTAACAGTATATCCGACAGTATCAGACAGCTTTTGATTAAAACATCTGACAACATCTTTGAAAAAGCTGTTTATCAGATTTCTTTCTGTATGATGAATATTGCTTTCCGCGTTCAGGTAGCGAAAAACAGTATCTTTCATGCAAAACCTCGTTTTATCGCTTGCTATCCTGTTCAGCGGCCATAAAGTCCGCGTAAGTACCGCGCGCCCGCGGGCGCCGTGTTCTATGTAAACCACTTCCCGGCTTTTGAAATCAAAGCGCAGAGTGTGTTTTTTGACAGTATGCACGGACACGTCAATCGGCGACTCAATATCTACATTCAATGTTTCCGCGCAGATGTCCAGATAATTTTTGTATTCTTTCGCTTCCAGATCGATACGGTACGGTACGAGTACACGTTTACGCCCGGCTTCGGACAAGTCGAGCCACGGAGTGTCATATGTGCCTTTCCATAGATGCTTTCCGCACTTCGGGCAAGTATATACGGACCCCTCATCGCTGAGGCCGCGCATGCTGCACTGAAAGCGCCAACGGCAGTGAAAGGCGTGCCCACAGGCAGTGTGTACCTGTAGGCATTCCTGACTACAATACTGCGCACCCGGGATTAACTCTCCGTTGTTGTAAAACGCGCGCACGACTTCGAATAACCGATTATTCCGGTATTGACTGATAATTCTCATAATCCGCCTCAGAATAAGTCATCTAAATCATCTGCCGCAGCAGCCGGCGGGCAAGGTTCGACAATAGGTTCTTCTTTCTTTTTAGTCGGAGCTCGTCTGCGCTTCGGTTTTTCTTCTTTCTTCGGTTCATCTTTCTTTACTTCTTCTTTCTTTGGTTCTGTTGCTTCAATAGCTTCAATAAGTGTTTGCGACGCTTCTAAACAGTCTTCGCAATAAGCTTTTGCTTTTTCTATCTGTTCACGCTTTTCTTCTAATGCTTCAGCGTCAAGCATTTCCGTCCATTTATCGAGTACTTCAATTCCTTCCTTTGCGATTTTGATTTGCTGTTCCATTTGCATTTTGTTCATTTTTTAGTACCTCAATCTTTCCTATAATAATGGCCTTCGAAACCGTCCGCGGTTTTGATCAGACCGGCTTCCCACGGCTCGTTTTTCGACATAATCTCTGTAACTTCGGCGAGGCGTCCTATGCCGTCCGGTACTTCCATTACGACTTCGTCGTGTATATGCATGATGATTTTATAGCCCGCATTAGTAAGCCGAAGCATAGCTGCCGCTAAGCAGTCGCGGGCAACAGCCTGTACGATGTTTTCTACAAGCTTGCCGCCGTAGGTCTCCAACTTGCCCCACATCCGGCTGCCCTGTTCAATGCCGCGGTATAAAATGGATTCCCCGCCGAAACGGTTCTCTCCGATTTCCGGCTTGATGTAGACTAAGTGCCTGCCAGACGGCAACTCGATAAATAGCGCCCCTTGCTTTCGGCAGAAAGTGAGATGACCTTGTTTAATCCTGACGGTACCTCCGGTCTTGATTGCTTTTTTAGCCGCGTCGTCTACATCCCACCAAAATTTGGTAATCGCCGGTGACGCCGCGCGCCATTTCGTCACGATGTCCTGCAGCTCATCATCTGAAAGCCCCATTTTGTCAGCACCCATCTGTTTTAGCGCGCCGACGGAGCCACCATAACCAAGCGCCAATTCGGCAATCTTGCCTTTTTGCCGCAGGTGCCCGTTCTCGCCGTGTTTGATGACGGGAACGCCGAACATTGCCGAAGCAGATGCGCAGTAGATATCGCCGCCTTTAGCGAAGACGTCCTGCCGCCATTTCTCCCCGGCAAGCCATGCAATGACACGAGCCTCGATGGCCGAGAAGTCGTCAACGATGAATCGGCAGCCGGGCTTTGCTGTAATTGCCGTCCGGACAAGCTGCGATAAAGTATCCGGCACATTGTCATAACAGAGTTCCAGCATTTCTAAATCACCGTTTTTGACAAAAGCCCTGGCAGTATTAAGCTCTTCTGCGTTCATGCTGTTCCGCGGCAGATTGTGCAGCTGTACAATACGTCCTGCCCATCGGCCGGTACGCATAGCGCCGTAGAACTGGAACATGCCGTGCACCCGGCCGTCTGATGTCATCGCTTTCTGCATTGCTTCATACTTCTTGATTGATGTTTTGCCGAGCAGCTGCCGCAGCCGAAGCATAACGCGCGCATCGTCCGGAATGTCTTTTTTCAAGAGTTCCGCAATCGCTTTTTTGTCTATTGATTCGACGGTCTCACCAAGCCGGTTTTCTATCCACGCTGTAAGCTGCAGCGGACTGTTCGGATTCTCGAGTCCGGTAAGCTTCTTTGCTTTTGCCAGCAATTTTGCTTTGTGTTCTTTGTTTATGCGGATAGCGTTTTCGACCAGTTTTATGTTGATACGGGCGCCGCGGCTGTTAATCTCCTGATCCATGAGCCAGTATTTGTGTTCAAGCTCCGGAGGTTTCAAAGATAATAGTTTCTGCCGTATAGCTTTCTCGACGACGACGTCCTGCCGGTTATACTCGATGTACTGCGCCCACGCTTCCGGATTGTGTTCCGGTAAATTTCTTGTTCTGCCGCCGTTCGACTTGGTTGGTTTGCACGGCTTAGAAAAGTAGTTGATTAATGCCTTGCCTTGCGTGTCTTTCTGTTTATCTGCGCCGAGGTGCAGTACGGCAGCTACATCCGCAAGTTTCGTCGGCAGTGAATTGTACAGCGCCAGTACGCTTGTACACTCCCATTGTTCCGCAGGCAACGCGGGATACAGCTTTTTGAAGCAGGTAATTTCAAAGTTCGCGTTGAACGCCGTCTTTGTGATGCTGCTATCGAAAAGAGCCTGTGCAATCCGCACAGGCATCCCCTCTTTAGTAAGATCCGCTACCTGCACCGGCTCGTCATCGAAACTGTATCCGAGTAACAAGATTTCAAAGTTCGGCGAGTCTACATATTTGTAAACTCCATACTTGATGTCGTTGTCACTGTACGTCTCTAAGTCAATTGCCAGTGTAGCCATAATTCCTACTCCTTAAAAAATATCATCATTATCGTCATCTTTGGCGTCAGCGCCTAAGAGATCGTCATCGAAGTCTCCTGCGGAAACGCTGCCGCCGGACAGCGGCGTGCCGTCTTTAATCTTTTTCAGACCGCTTAAGCTGACACCTACGCCACGGTGGCCGCCCTGATTGTATGCGAACAGGTACAGAACAGCTTGACAGTAGCACCCGCTGTACACTTCGGACTTATCGAAAGTTTCTTCACCGTCAGGGCCCAGAATCTTCGGCGGATAGTCTTCCGTTGCTTTTGCATTCAGAAAATAGTGTCCGGCGTAGTTAGCGTCGCCTTCGCGTTCGGTGTCGCCGTCACGAAGAGGCAGGTCGATATCTTTACCACGCGTGCCAAGAATTTTCTTAGCTTCTTCATCATTGACCAGTTCTTTGATTTTCGCTTTCAAGCGCGAAATGGTCTTTGTGTCGCTTTTCTTGATAAGCAGACTTGTCGAGTAACGCATACGGCCGCTTAAATCTTCTTTTGGCGCCCAGATGTTCGCATATGATAACCTAACCAAACCGGTAACAAATTTAATGCTTTTCATTGTGTTTTCTCCTATTCTTTATAAAAGACTTTCGTCAAAATCATTTTTAATGTTTGCTATTTCTAATGCCTGCCGTTTGTCATCTACAGAGACCAGCGTCGGCTTACCCTGTGGCTTTTCTATGACCCCGGACATCAGCTCGACGAACATTTTCTTTCCACAGAGCTTTTCCAAGTCGGTAATCGACCGTAGTGTTTGCGGCTTGTAGATCTCGTCAGCTCCGAAACCCGCGTTCATAAGATTGTTCGCTGCGATGACGTCATCAATAATCTTCCGATTGCTTCGGCCTTCGACAAGTTTCATTCCCGGCCAGTCGTAGCCGTCAAGGGCTTTTCCAAGCGCATATGATTCCAGACCGTCAAGCCAAGTTTTGATGTTTTTAGCACGAAGCAGAATATCCGAAATTTCAAAGTCTTCCAGCTCTGCCGTCTGTAGATCCTCTTTGACATTTTTTAGCTCATATTCCGCGTGGGCTCGGCAAGTATTCCTTGCTTTACAGAATCGGCAGTGGCTGCCTGCGCAAAACTCGCCGTCGCCTTTAAACGCGACTTTTGCTTTCTTTTTGACTTCTTCACCCCACGCAAGCAGGTCTTTCACAGAAATGGTTTCAGTCGAAACGCTGTCGAGCCTGGGTTGTACGATGGTCATTCTGACCTCGTCTGCGCCATACAGATACCCGAAGGCCTCGTACATGCCCAGCGCATATAATCGCATCTGACTGTTATTGACAGCGGAGACCGGAACGCCTTTTCCGTACTTGAGATCAACGACTTCAAAGTACTTATCCGACACCATCACCATGTCGCCGGTGCCGAAACCTTCAGGCACCCAGCGCGAGAAGTCCAGCCGCTGTTCAACTTTAATCTGCGCGTCCGGAGAGGCCGTTCGCGCTTCGTTGATTTTCTCAACGCAGATGTTGACATAGACCTGTACAGCCTCTTGCATTTCTGCGTTGTCGTTTATTGCGACAGTGGTCTTGCCGGTTTTCAGAAATAGATTCAAAAATCGTTCAGCATAGGCATGTGCTTGCGTACCTTCTTCCGCGTAGGGGCTCGACGTATCCGGAAACTTCCGCTCCAGCCTCGCCGACGGCATGCAGTGCAGCCATCGGGAGCTGGCCGATGCACTTAATATCGCGTGTGCCATCAGATTTGTACCATTGCTTTAAATTCCGGCAGATCGGCGGGCTTGAGTTCGGTTACTTTAGCAAGCCCTTTGTCTTTCAAGAATTGCTTGATTCGTTCTTTGCCGTCAGATACTTTATGCGTATACTCCGCGCAGAGTGTACGCAGTTCAGTCTTCTGGTCTTCTGTTAATTCATCGGCGGTTGCCGCTTTTACAGGTTCTTCTTTTTTTATCGGTTCTTCTTTCTTTGCCTTCGGCGCTTTGGCTTCTTTGACCTGTGGTGCGGTAAGCGTAACGTTTTCCGGCGTAACTGTTACCGTGCTTTTAACCGGTTCGTTTAAGAGTCCTTTCAGCTGCGCTTTCAGTTCTGCTACGTCTGTTACGTCGATTTCAATTCTGATCATTTTATTATCTCCTTTACGTGTGTTATAATAATTTAGAGTATTTTTGTTTTTGCCGTTCGACTGTTCCAGCAGCCGGACGGTTTTTTACATGTGCCGACAATCAATTTGCATCACCACCTTTCATTTTTTCTGCCGTATCGGTGCTATTATCCCGGCAAGTTCTCCGTTTTCGTAGATGTAAAAAGGGGATATCTCAGCCTTCGGATTTACTTTAATTTCGGCATCTTTGTCAAAATACTCGAGAAATGTTTCGCAGATAAAATGTGCATAGTCCTCTCCGTTTGCCGTTTTTAGCAGACAGGCTTTAGTCTTTTTGTTTATGATCGTATCGGTAGGGAACACGGTGCTGAGCTCGCTTTTTGGAAGCAGATAACCTACACCGTCTAAGCGCACCCATGTTCTTAGAGCAAATATGTTTTTGTCCTTCGGCAGAAAACATAAGCAAGAATTGTTGATGAACAAACCGTCTTTCCCGCCATCCTCGCCGATATGCATGGGTAGCGGCTGTCCTTTTAAGAGTGTTTTGATCGCTTGTGAATAGATCTTTTTATAATTCATCTCTTGATATAAACCTCCTTGTACTGTCGTCCAAATTCGATAGCGTCTTCATAGTTTTCCATGAAGATATCTATGCAACCATCAATTCCGCAGCGGTCGTTTACGATGTATTCCACGTCGTCGATGATGACGACTGTACCGAAAGGTAGGAAGTTGCAAGCTACCCCGCCAACATGGACTGTTTCACCCGTTGCGGTGATAGTCCCACAATCGTAAGGCGTATAAGCGCTACACTCTGCGATGAGCCATTCTGCGTGTGCCGCAAGCGGTGCTAACAATGTGAATAAAAGGGTTAATAGTCTTCTCCGCATTCATACATCTCCTCTCTGTAATTCATAGCCTCAACAGCTGCCGTTAGTGTTTCTGAGTGATCCGCTAACATTTCAAAGAAATCCATAGCTGCAATCACTTTTTCTTTCTGATCACTAGACATGCTGTGTTCGAAGTTTTTAAGATATCCGCATAGTATGAACTCCCCGCTACGGGCCACTCGCGCCACCATATTTACATCTTCGGTATCGACATCTCCCCTACATGCCATTTTTACTTCACCGCCTTTACTCGAATAACTAATTCTGTCCCCGGTTGGACGCGGCCCGGATTAGAAATATGGTTTTCTTTCAGTGCGTTGTAGACCAGCTCCTGCATGTGGTCCTTATCACTAGCGACCCTTGCGCAAGCGTCCCACACACTTTCACCGCGCGCTACCGTGACTTTGTACGGCACCGTCTTTTCTGGCGGCTGTACTGCGTAGCCGGCTAAGAGAACAACTGCCGTAAATGCGATTAAAAACGTACGCATGACAGCTTCTCCACGACTGCGATAAGCATCGTGATAAACACGAACAGCCATAGCCAATTCATCATTCTATCAATCATGCTCTTTCCCTCCTTATCTCATTACCAGTTTTTCAATGTCGACAAGCCGGTAGCGTCTTGTCGGCAGAAGCGATTGCACCGGCCGGATGATACTTTTCTTTTCCAGCCGCCAAAACGTCGACCGGGAAATTTTGAGTAGCCGTCGTGCTTCTTCTTTTGATAGCAGCGCGATTTCCATTTTGATCACCTCCTTTTTTGTTCTTCTCTCCGTTGAGCCGCCCAGGGTAATTGTTGTCGAGCATAACACAGTTCACGATGGATATGGCAATAACAACTTGTTATTTGCGGGCGGCTCAACGGAGAGAAGAAATTGATTTGATTTTTTTTGCTTTACTCCGCGCGCCCCTCTATAATTGTTTTAGAGAGGGGGTGAATGCGATGAATATTAGATCCTTAGTGGGCGCATTAGCAGTTACTACGCAGGCCGGAGATCTCACTCAGAATCAATTAATTCTGTTAACGGCTACTGGTACTATTTTTGGTACACCTGTTTTTAGCGACGATCCAGTGACACCTGAGACAGAGGCACCCAGAGCTTTTTTACGTGCGTGTTTCGGCAAGCCCGAATCTACGCAGCCAAAGAAACACGTTCTATGCGGGAGCGAGCCTTTCTTTTTACTGCAAAACGCCACAGTTGTAATCGGGAATGAGCCTACCAAACTCCCGTTTTTGTTTGTCCGCTATGATTCTGTTCTTGCATGTGCTGTCGGATCAATCGACTACAAGTAAGAAGATTTATAGTTGTACGAACCTTCAGAGCTCCGTTGCCGCGGGGCTCTTTTTCTGTGAGTTTCTTAAACTCTTCAACAGTGCATTCGATCTTCATTTTCTTCTTCACCTCACTTTCTGGAAAACCATTAGTGTCTTTTTAGGATACTATTTCGTCAAAAAAAATAGCGTCTATTTCTTCAGGCTTTAATTTATACCTATCTTTTATGAAAAGTATTTCTGCCTGTCGAAAATCTGCCCCACCGTTGATTTTTAGATTTAATCGGGATAGGCTTATCCCTAAGGCATTCGCTAAATCTTTTTGACTATCTCCGTATTTTACCATTTCGGCCCTCATCAATGGCTTATTCATTTTTTTCACCCCGCTTTCTTTAAGTATCTCCTTAGGATACCTTGATTGTATATCCGTTTCTGTGTCTTGTCAAGATATTTTTTCTTGTTTTAAAAAAAATATATGGTATAATCAAGATACGAAAAAGGCGGTGACACACATGGAATTTAAAGATATCCTTTATACTTTAAGAAAAAAGAATAAGCTAACGCAGCAGGAAGTTGCAGAATATGTAGGGTTGCAAAAAGCAGCTATATACAAATATGAGCACGGCTTGCTTGTTAATCCTAAACGATCATTGATTTCAAAATTGGCTAAGTTATTTCAAGTTACCCCATCTTATATGATGGGGTTAACCGACGATGATAAGTCTGCTCTCACGTCTTTTCATCTTTCCTTTACCAAAAAAGACGAAAAAGACATCCAAAAAAGACTGTCCGATATCTTGAATGATATGGACAGTCAGGATGCTATCGCCATGTATAACGGCGGAGAACCGATGGATCCCGAAACACGTGAGTACATGAAAGCATCTCTTGAAAACGCTCTCCGCTTTGCAAAATTAAAAGCAAAGGAAAAGTTTACTCCAAAGAAACATCGTAAATAAAGGATTACATCATGAATATAAAAAAGTTCGCAAATGATATAGCGAATATACATGACACAAGGAATCCGTTCCATATTGCTGCGGAAAATGACATCTATATTTTATACGAAGAGCTCGGGAAGAATTTAGGATATTTCAGTAATTTGTTTCGCATCAAAACAATACGGATAAATGATCATGCCGATCCGTTTCTCAAGCCGTTCATCTGTGCTCATGAACTCGGACATGCACTACTTCATCCACACGCCGGCACCCATGCTTTTAATCGAAATTCTTTTATTGCTAACTGCAAGATTGAAAAAGAAGCGAATCAGTTTGCCGTAGAGTTGCTGTTCCCTGATGAATTGATAGCCGGTCATCCGGAAATAGATATTTATAATCTGGCGCGTACGTTCGGTATTCCATATCAATTGGTTTATCTTAAGTCCATTTCTTACGGAGTACGTCATTTATAAATGGAGATAAATTATGAAAAAAGTAGAATTGTTGATTACACTATTAATTACTATCATGTCTTTATTTACATTTAATATCGCTTATGCATCGGCTCCCAATGTCGCGGTTTTAATGTCCGGTGCAAGACAATCTACAAAAGATAAAAATGAATTGAATAAACTAAAATCAAAGCAGCAGTTGATTGTGAATGCTATGCAAGGGTCCATGATACCGGAAGAAAAAACAGCGCAGATCGCTAATGATTATATTTTAGATAATAAGATTGATATTTCGTTCAGTACAACAGATTTAATTAATATCGGAAAACTCCTGAATGCCGACTACGTCGTATATAGCCAATTTTATATTGATAAAATAAATGCCCCCGGATTATTTCATACAACAATGAAATTTAAAGGGCAAACCGTATTAACGATTATAGATGTCCACTCTGGAGAATATAAATATAAAATTTCAGAAGATGTAAACAACGGAAAATTGGAAGATGTTTCGCAGTCTATGTTCATCGTGTATGACAAATCGATAGCAGATATTAAATTAAAGGGTTTAAAATTTTTAAAATGAATTGGGGTTCATGAAAGTGGATAATTTCACTATAACATAAAAAATCCCGCTATCATACTGCCATATGATAGCGGGAAAATGTAATAACCCACCTCGGGCTGATTACTCTATAATTATAGCATAATCAGCCCATTTTAAACAAAGGAGCTGATTTTATAATGCGATACAATTTCTTAGTTCGGAACCGCGGCACGAAAAGCAAGCCTGCATGGCAGCTGGTCCTCTCGTATGAGCAGGACGGCAGGTGGAAGCAGAAAAGCAAAGGCGGTTTCTCGTCGCGCGCGGAAGCGATGTCAGACACAGCTAAAAAACTGCTGATCGACAAAATCGGCGTAACTACGGACAGAGATCTGTTAGACCTAACACTTGGCGAATTTATTGGCGTATATGCCGTAGATAAGCACTTGGCATATACAACCGAAACTTCGTACAGAGCGGATATTAAATCTCTTCAAAATGGGCTTTATGATAAAAAGATAACCGATATCACCTTCGCAGATCTGCGTCACGCGATAAACAGTAATACGCGAAAAGACACGTCAAAAAATAAAACTATAACTGTTTTAAAATCGCTGTTCCGGGCGGCACAGAAGACCTATAAAATGATCTCGGTTAATCCTGCGGAAGACCTGCACCGCATAACCATCCGATCGTCGGACAGCCTGAACGTATTAACGGATTTTGAATTAAAAGCGCTATTAGTGAGAGCCAGAAAAGAATTGCAGTTTGCAAATTATCTACAGATCGCTATCTGCGCTAAAACCGGCGTCCGCGTCAGTGAAATGCTCGGGCTGACAACAGACTGTATAGATCTCGATCACCAAGAAATTACTATCAATAAGCAGTGGGGTGTTAAACGACCGAATAGCAGAGCTTCGTCGGGTTTTGTGCCGTGTAAGACATACCGCAGCAATCGCACTATCCCGATTCCGCGATCTCTTGCTGACGACATAGCTCTTCATTTGCAAATTTCTCGTACGAATATCGACAAGAGATTATTTACAAGACAGTCGAGCGGGCACCTCTCATGCATTGTTCGGGCATACGCTGGTCATGGTATACACTGTTTGCGGCATACCTATGCGACAAGGCTGTTATCCGCCGGTACCGATATAAAAACCGTAGCTGCTCTACTCGGAGACTCAGTCGAAACCGTACTTAAAACATACATATCATATACGGAAGACATGCGTGCAAAAGCCAGAAGCGACATACAGCAGTTGTTCGGATAGCGTTAAAAGAGCATACGCATTCCTGTGCATGCTCTTTTTTGACGAATTTTTGACGAACGAATATAATAAGTCCGTATTTACTAAGACAATTAAGTCTGGGTCGTGTTCTATTATATAACACCCCCTCTCATTTACACAAAAGAATTGCTTCTGTACAATAGAAATTAATAGAACATAGAGGAGGCACACCAATGATCCGTATCTCTACGGTGCAGTTATCCGTTATTCCGGGAAATATCCGCGCCAACTTTGAACAGATAGAAAGAGAAATACAAAACGCCCGAAAGCAAAACACTGACATCCTGATCTTTCCCGAACTCTGCCTGTCAGGGTACATGATCGGCGACCTGTGGGAACAGAATGCTTTCCTTCGTGAATGTGAGCGGTATGGTCAGAAAATTGCCGATGCGGCAGAAAACATTATTGTTATCTTCGGCAATATAGCCGTTGACCCGAAAAAAAAGAATAATGATGGCCGTGTAAGGAAGTATAATGCTGCTTTCGCCGCCTGCAATGGACAGTTCTTAAAAAATGACAGAGGGTTATCTTATACTATTAAAACGCTGCTCCCTGATTACAGGCAATTTGATGACAAACGCCACTTTACAAGCCTTCCTGAGCTGGCTGCCGAAGAAAATCAATCTGTATCTTCCCTGCTTGCGCCTTTTACATTTACCATCAGGCAGGAAACTCTCCGCGCAGGCATTGTTCTTTGCGAGGACAGCTGGGATGAAAATGCACGGCTGTCCCCTATGGAAATCCTTTCAGAAAAAAATATCGATATTCTTTTCAATCTGTCCGCCTCGCCATTCACCTTGGAAAAGAATGATAAAAGACACCGTCTCTTCTCTGCCTCGCTTTCCCGCCTCGGCTGCCCTATGCTCTACATCAATAGAAGAGGACTGGAAAACAATGGAAAAGACTGCTATACCTATGACGGCATGACTGCCGCCTACGATCCGAAAGGTACACTTCTTGCCGAAGCAGTCCCTTATCAGGCGGAGCGTTCTTGCTTTTCTTTTGATATCGCCGCAAAAAAACTGACTGCAGAAAAAGAAATGAAACCGTTTAGGGGAGATATGTTGCTGCCTGCTCTCCGCTATGGGTTGAAAGAATTTTTATCCGCCATTCATGCAGGCAGGGTGGTCATCGGCATCTCAGGCGGCATCGATTCCGCGGTCAACGCCGCACTGTACCGCTCGGTTCTTCCTGCGGAAAATCTCCTTTTAGTGAACACGCCGACACGGTTCAATTCGGAAACCACAAAAAATCTGGCGCGGCGGCTTGCCGAAAATCTGGAAGCTCCTTTTGTGGAACTCCCTATCGATTCTTTTATCAATGAAACAGTTTCTCAAATTGACGATTTGCAAATTCCTTCTCCGTCAGACATGAAAACACTGCACCTCACCGGTTTTATGAAAGAAAATATACAAGCCCGTGACAGAAGCACCCGTATCCTCGCCACGCTTTCTTCCGCCTTTGGCGGCATATTTACCTGCAACGCAAACAAAACCGAATTAACCGTCGGCTACGGTACGCTCTATGGCGATCTGTCCGGCGCTCTTGCCGCTACAGCCGACCTTTGGAAGCATCAGATATATGCACTCGGCAGAACTCTGAACAGATATTTCGATAAAAACATGATTCCTGATGAAATATTTACTGTCAGACCAAGCGCTGAGCTTTCCGAAAATCAAGACATTACAAAAGGATTGGGAGATCCCCTTATTTATGAATACCATGATTTTCTCTTCCGCTCGTTTATTGAACCATGGAATCGGATAACACCGGAAGAGATTCTTACCTGGTACAGTGAAAATTGTCTGGAGGAGAAACTGGGAACTCCTGTATCCATCAAATCTATTTTCAAAACACATCACGATTTTATCACCGATTTGGAAAAATGGTGGAATTTGTTTGCAGGATTTGCCGTTGCCAAGCGCATACAGGCGCCCCCCCTGCTTGCCGTCAGCCGCCGTCCTTACGGCTATGATCTCCGTGAATCGCAAATAGCCCCTTACTATACCGACACCTATATCCATCTGAAAAATTCTCTTTTATCAAATGGCTGAGCAACGTAAAAGGAAGCGCTTACTATGACGCCTCCTTTTATATTGCTTTTCAATTTTTCTTAAAGTATGGTTTAAAACTGGACTCATGCATATTGCTCTTTTCCCTTTTTCTACTTTCCTGCGGACGGGAACGATGTCCGTTATACTTGCCGTCCCGTTTTTCACTTTCATAATTTTTATCACGGGAATGCCCTTGCAATCGTCTGCCGCGTCTTTCCCCGCCAAAAGAGCGTTTGCCGCCGGAGCTTCTGCGCTTCTTAAACTGCGGACGTTCTTCCGTAATCTTTACAGGCGTCACATCAGGCTGTTTTGTGAGCAGTTTAATTGCCGCCGCAACTAAAGATACCGCATCCACATGGTTCAGAAGTTCTTCCGCATTTTCACGATATTCTTCCAGTCCGGTCCCCCGGGACGCTTCCTGCAGATTCTCAATAGCAATCCGCTGATTTCCTTCAATGACGTCAGACAGCGTAGGAACACTCTTTCTTCTGATTTTGCGTCGGATAGCGCGCTCAATATCATGAAGCTGCCCGATTTCTCTGGAAACAACAAAAGTCATGGCCAAACCGGTCTGTCCCGCCCGTCCCGTACGGCCTACACGGTGCACATACGTTTCAGAATCCTGGGGCATATCAAAATTATATACATGGGTTACCCCGCTGATATCCAATCCTCGTGCTGCCACGTCAGTAGCCACAAGAATATCAATTGTGCCTTCTTTAAACTGGCGGACGACTGCATCGCGTTTCTGCTGAGACAAGTCGCCATGAAGACCTTCTGCCATATATCCGCGCTTTTTCAACGCCTCCGTCACCTCGTCGGCACGGCGTTTCGTCCGAACAAAGACAATGGCCAGTTCAGGATTCTCCATATCCAGCAGCCGGCAAAGACAATCGAACTTCTGCATATCCGGCAATTCGATATATTCCTGTTCCACCAGGTCAATTGTAACCGTAGCCGCTTTAATCTTCACAAGCACAGGATCACGAAGGAAAGATTCCGCCAGTTCTCTGATCGGTGCCGGCATGGTAGCAGAGAAAAACATCGTCTGCCTTTCTTCAGGCATCCCCGCTAAAATAGTGCGGATATCATCAATAAATCCCATATCCACCATTTCATCGCCTTCATCAAGAACAAGAATCTGGACATGGGACAGATCAATGGTTCCTCTCTTCATATGGTCCATAAGACGACCCGGTGTCGCCACAATAATATTCGGCTTCTTGCGAAGCGCGCGAAATTGTCTTTCGATATCCTGTCCGCCATAAATAGGCAATGCATGAATCGGCAAGTACTGGGCAAGCCGATTCATCTCTTCCGCAGACTGGATGGCCAATTCTCTCGTTGGCGAAAGCACGATAGCCTGCGGGCCTTTTTCTGTCATGTCAATCTTTTCCAGAATCGGAATACCAAATGCCGCTGTTTTGCCCGTACCGGTCTGTGCCTGTCCAATCAGATCCTTCCCCTCCATCGCCGCGGGAATAGATGCTTTCTGGATAGGAGTGGGCTCCTCAAATCCCATATCTTCAATAGCCTTCATGATTTCAGGAACAAGGCCCAGTTCCTTAAATGTATCGTACATAATACCTCCTGCACGAAAAAAGGAAACGCACAAGCGCCCCCTATAATTGACTTATTTGTAGCCTGTAATTTCGTTATTATAACATAGTTTTTATTTATATAATAGTAATTAGAAAAGTATAATTTTTTCAAATTGCGGTCAAGGAAAACATCTTGCTCCTTATTTTAACATAAAGAGACACTTAAAAAAATTTTCTTTACATAATCTTTCCTGAACTTCTTTTTTGACAGGCAATAAGCAGGTTGAATAAGTAATAAACAGGACTTATATGCCGTTAATACAGAAAAATACTATTTTGTCTTTAATATGCAAAAAGCAACCGGAAAGGCTGCTTTTTGCTTTGGTGGGCGATGACAGGATCGAACTGCCGACATTCTGCTTGTAAGGCAGACG